>ULPZ01068843.1_pt1 | contig 27577 bp, 22 predicted proteins | sample 1953991 | NCBI WGS metagenome assembly ULPZ01 (sample SAMEA4835642, study PRJEB28245) | human gut metagenome | biome: gut microbiome; material: fecal sample | place: Denmark | collected 2008
GGCGCGGCTGGAGGAGAATATGCGGCGGCTGTTATTTTGTCTTATCTAAAATTAGCTTTGATAGTTTTTATTTTTATTATATGATTTAGGCAGATATAGGAAAATAGTTACTTAAAGGAGAGAAAATGTCAGTACGTATATTTCCCAATAAGCAGCCGAATGTTCATGAAGCTATTGATATTTATTGTAATTTGGGATGGGGAAAACTTCAAGATTACAATTTTGAAATTTGGAAAAAGGCTTTTGATAATTCTGATTTTATTTCTGCTTATGATGAAAATAAACTGGTTGGTTTTATTAGGCTAATTTCGGATGGTTTTCATGATACCCAGGTTTTGGAATTTGTTGTTACACCAAAATATCAGCATTGCGGTATCGGTAAACTTTTAATTGAAGAATTAAAAGATAATTGGGGACATACTGATATTTATTGTAATACTGTTGATAAAAATATAGATTTTTTCCTGGATAACGGCTTTAAAAGAAATAGGTTGGCTCCCATCAGTAAAGCTAAATTTAAATAGCTAAAAGTTCATATATTTCTTGGAGACGTTTGTTTATAAACTCTTTATGTTGTATATCGTTCAGCTTTTTATTAAACCAATAGGCAGCTGTGTATTGGTAATAGTTGTTTTGGAGCCTTTTATTTAAACCGTAGACGTGTTTTTGAAATGGTTTATGGAAAAATATAGGAATGTCTCCATTTAATAACATTTTTTCTTCATATTGTATTATATTATCGGAATAATTTTTTAAATTGTTATAAAAAAAAAAATTATTTCTTGATAAATTGCAAGGATGGTAAAATTTATATAAAAGCCAGTAGTAATATATTGTATGGCGGTGGATTTGCCGTAAACGCAATATTGTTTTATATTTTTCAAATAAATTTATAAGCTCGACTTTAGATTCAGCGATACGTTTATATGTAAGTTCCATTCCCTCTTGAATAAATGAAATATATTTTCTAATATCTAATTTCTGATATTTGGGATAACTTTTTATTTTTTCTGTATATCTAAATGTTTTATAGTGCAAACAAATATTTTCTGTACAATCATTTTCCACAAATGGAGAAACAGGCATATATGAAATTTGGTTATTAAATTGCAAGGCACTAATAGAAAGCTCATTACTTTTTAATTTTTGAACAATTCCAGTAAATTCAAGTCCATAAAAAAAATCAACTTTATCACTAAAGTAACTAAGATTTGTTAAAATTGTTTCGCTATCTATTAAATACCAAAAAGGGGTTGCACATATAAAGTTTTCATTGTATCCGTCGGTATAATTTAGGCTATCTAATACAGCTAAAACGGCTCCAGAATTTCGGTAAAAATTCTCCAATTCGCTTTTTCTTTTACAGACAGTATGTTCAATAAATTCATACCAAGAATATTTCTGTTTATCTATGGCTTTAGGGATGTGTATATTATATATCGTATCAAGCTTTAATATTTTAATATATTCTGTAAGAAATAAATCATTAATAGCACTTCGCGGCTTATAGATTATTTTTCGTCCATCTGTAAAATTTAATTCTAAAACGCTACCAAAACCGTGGCGATCTGATAAATTTCCAGATAGTTTTCGAGCGGTTCCTTAATGGCAAAAATAGAACGAATTTCTAAATAATCTTCAAATAACCTGTTGAAAAATAATAAAAAATTACTTTTTCTTTTTGCAATAATTTCTTTAAAAAACATAATTCATATGCGTATTTGTTTTTTATATATCCATTTTTCTTTTGTCATAAATTCTTGCGAAGAAAAAAGTCTCTATAGCTCAACTTCTTAGAAGAATTTAAAAGAGATGCATATTCTTCAATAATAATGGGCGCCCAAAATCTGTCTGTAAAATTCAGAATTAAAGTTTTTATATCATTTAAAATATTTGAATTCTGTGCAATAATGCCCTTACATTTCAATTCACATACTTTTTTTTCAATTATTTTAAAATTTTCGTTAGTGAGAAAAAGAAGTAGTAAATTCCTCAGCTCTTCGTTAGGAACGTGCACAATATCTTTTAAAAATATCATACGCTATTATCTTTTTCTTTTTTATAATCTTTTTTACTTTTCTGTTCGCAACTTCATCTGGTTCGCAATCAGATGTTCCTGATGCACAACATTGCGAAGTTGCAGAAAGCTGAACCATTTTAGGTGTTTGCTTTAGTTCATTATAACCTGATTTAAATGATTTTATTTTTATCTCCTGAATATTCCATAATTCTATTTCGATTATATCTTAAAGCTTATTTAAAATCAAATATTGTTTTAATATGATATTGACAATAAACACTCTTCTTGCTAGTCTTTTTATTACAGAAGAATTATGGTACGTTAATGATTATCAAAGATGAAGGATACGTTTTAAGTGCAAAGCAGTACGGCGAGAAAGCGCTGATTGTTACGCTTTTGACCAAAAGCAAGGGCAAAATTGCCGGGTTTGTGTCCGAAGGGGCGGGGAAGAAAAACCGCGGGCTGTTTCAGCCGGGGAACAAGCTGTTTTTTGAGGCGTCTGCACGGCTGGATGAGAATATGCGGCGGCTGTTCCGGCTGGAACTTCTGGAGCCGAACGCGGTGCTGATGATGAGCGACATACGACGGCTGGAGCTGATGACGTCGCTGTTGCCGATGTTTACCGTTTTGCTGAACGAAAATGAGGATGTACCGCTGCTGTATGATGTGGCGGGGCGTTTTTTTGCGGCGGCGGACATTAGGGAAATGCTGATATATTACGCTTATTTTGAGTTTTATGCACTGGAATATCTGGGGCTCGGTCTGTCTTTGGACTGCTGTGCGGTAACGGGGCAGACCGAGGGGCTGACATACGTTTCGCCGAAAACAGGCAAGGCTGTATGCCGTGAGGTCGGGGCGCCGTATCACGACCGGCTGTTCTTATATCCGCATTTTGTTGTGGATAACCGCTATGATGCGACTTATGCGGAGATTTTTAATGTGCTAAAAATGACCGGGTTTTTCTTAAAAGAACACTTTTTTAAGTTTCACAACCTGCCCGTGCCTTTGGGGCGCGAGACTCTGCGGCGTTATTTTGACGACACGGGAGAAAAGCGCGCCGGGGCGGATGAAAGCCTGCTGCAATATGCGGCGGAGTGAGACTGTGTCGGAACGAATGGTAATTTGTTGCGATGTATTGCAGAGGGAGGCTGTGTCGGAACGGGCGGCTGTCTGCTGCAATATGCGGGAGAGCGAGGCTGTCGGAACGGACTGCGTGCGAATGATTTGAGGTAACGATGGAAGAAGAAGAGATTGTTGAAGAAAGAGTGCATGACGTCAAATTAAAAGAAGAATTAAGCAAACGCTATCTTTCTTATGCGATGTCAACGATTGTGGCGCGGTCGCTGCCGGACGTGCGCGACGGGCTGAAGCCGGTGCACCGCCGCCTGCTGTATGCGATGCGGCAGCTGAAACTGGACCCGAAGTCCGGTTTTAAGAAGTGTGCGCGCGTGGTCGGCGACGTTATCGGTAAATACCATCCGCACGGCGACAGCGCGGTGTACGGCGCGATGGTGCGTCTGGCACAGGACTTTTCGGTGCGTTATCCGCTGGTGGACGGGCAGGGCAACTTCGGTAACATCGACGGCGACGGTGCGGCGGCGATGCGATATACCGAGGCGCGGCTGACCGAGTTTGCAATCGCCCTGATGGAAGGGTTGAACGAAAACGCGGTTGACTTTATGGACACCTACGACGGCGAGGAACAGGAGCCGGTGGTCATGCCGGCGGCGGTGCCGAACCTTTTGTGCAACGGTTCGGCGGGGATTGCCGTGGGCATGGCGACGAACATTCCGCCGCACAATCTGGGCGAGGTTGCGGATGCGCTGCTGTATCTGATTAAAAATCCCGAATGCGAAATTGCCGATTTGGTTAAGTTTGTCAAAGGGCCGGATTTTCCGACCGGGGGGCTGATTATCGCCGACCAGAAAGCAATTATCGACGCTTATACGTTTGGTAAAGGGTATTTCCGCATCCGTGCCAAGTGGGAAAAGGAAGACCTCGGCAAGGGACAGTATCAGATTGTGGTAACGGAAATTCCGTATCAGGTTATCAAATCCAAGCTGATTGAAAAAATCGCACAGCTGCTGGAAGACAAAAAACTGCCGCTGCTGGCGGACGTGCGCGATGAATCGGCGCATGACGTGCGGATTGTGCTGGAGCCGAAAAACCGTTCGGTTGACGCGAACCTTTTGATGGAGCACCTGTTTAAGCAGACGGAACTGGAAATCCGGTTTGCGATGAATATGAACGTGCTGTCGTCTGACTGCGTGCCGCGGGTCATGAGCCTGAAAGAGGTTTTGAAAGAATATCTGAACCACCGGCATAAGGTGCTTATTCGCAAGTCGCAGTACCGATTGGACAAGATTATGGCAAGGCTGGAAATCCTCTCCGGATATCTGGTGGCGTATCTGAACTTGGACGAGGTTATCCGCATTATCCGCGAAGAAGAAGACGCCAAGGCGGCGTTAATGGCGAAGTTCGGGCTGACGGACAATCAGGCGGAGGCCATTCTCAATATGAAACTGCGCAATCTGCGCAAGCTGGAGGAAGAGGAAATCCGCGGCGAATTTGACGAACTGACGGAAGAAAAGAACGGGCTGGAACAGCTGCTGGGCAGCGAGGAACTGCGTTTTGCGCGGCTGGCCGAGGAAATCGACCAGATGAAAGAAAAGTTCGGCAAAAAGACGCCGCTCGGACGCCGGCGCAGCCAGTTTGCAGATATGCCGGAAGACGTGGACGTGCCGATTGAGGCGATGGTCGAGAAGGAGCCGATTACGGTTATTTTGTCGCAGAAGGGGTGGATTCGGAGCATGAAAGGCTATGTGCCGCTGACCGACGAGTTTAAGTTTAAGGAAGACGATGCGCTGCAATTTGCCATTCACGCCTATACGACCGACAAGATTATTTTGTTCGATACGTCGGGCAAGTTCTTTAACATCAATGCCAACGAGATTCCGTCGGGGCGCGGGTTCGGGCAGCCGGTGCGGCTGATGGCGGACTTGGGCGTCAATGATAACGTGTGTGCGATGTTTGCGTTTGAAAAAGGAGCGAAATACGTCGTTTCTTCCGATTGCGGACATGGTTTTGTGATTGATGAGAGCCATATTCTGGCGCAGACGCGCAACGGGCGTAAGATTATGAATCTGGCAGACGGCGAAGTCGCGGCGTTTTGCAAAAAAATTACCGGCGACATGGTCGCTGTGGTCGGTGAAAACCGCAAGCTGCTCATTTTTAAGCTGGAGGAAATCCCGACGATGGCGCGCGGCCGCGGGGTCGGGCTGCAAAAATACCAGGCTGGCGGGAAGCTGAGCGATATGCAGATATTTAAGGAAGAAGAAGGCTTTTGCTATAACCGTTCCGGCGGCGTGGCAAATGAAAAGGAACTGCTGACGTGGCTCGGACACCGGGCGCAGGTCGGGCGGCTGGTGCCGTTCGGGTTTCCGAAGAGCAACAAGTTTTTTAAGGAATAGCAATAATGGAAGCTTATACGGAACATGACGCTGCCGCGGAGGCTGCTGACGGAAAGAGGCGTGATTACGGTGCGGCGGACGTGGCGGCGATGAAAGAGGCAATCGCGTTATCGGCGACGGCGCTGCAAAATGCTGCGGCCGGAGAAGAACCGATGGGCGGGCCGTTCGGCGCGGTTATCTATAAAGACGGCAAAAAGGTTGCCGGCGGGTGCAACCATGTTTTGGCGGATAACGATCCGTCGGCGCACGGCGAGGTTTATACCATCCGGGCGGCGTGCAAGGCTTTGGGAACTTGGGACTTATCGGGCTGCGTGCTTTATACGAGCTGCGAGCCGTGCCCGATGTGTCTGATGACGGCGAAATGGGCGAATATCGGCAGAATTTATTTTGCCGCGACCAGAGAAGACGCGGCAGCAATCGGCTTCAGAGACGATGAGCTTTACCAGATGCTTAAAGACGGCGTTTACGGCACGGCAATACCGGAGTGCCGTGAAGAGGCGGTCGCGGTGATGAAGGCGTGGCAGGAGAAGTTTGCCGCGGAGGGAAAATATTAGAGCTGTTGCGACAGGCGGGGAGAGAATATGAGAAAAGCGCTTTTGGGGATTGCAGTATTGGCCGGCGCAGCTGTTGCCGTTTTTATTGCGGCGGTGCTGTCGGTATATTATGCACAGGAAAAAGCGTCCCGTGCCGGATATTATACGTTGCACAATATTGATGCAGAGCGCGGCATTTTTAGCGAAACCGGGGATTTTTTAGGCGAGAAAGGGCTTTATTACAATAAGAACGGAGAACCGGTTACCGGCGTGTTTAAGATGTTTTACCCTTTCGGACGGCTGATGTTTACAGTCGAGTTGGCGGAAGGGAAATTTAACGGGGAAATGCGCTATTATTCTTTTGGCGGCGTACTCAGAAGCGTCAGCCGGTATAAGGCTGGCAGGCAGGACGGCGAAACTGTTCTGTATGATAAGGCTGGGCGCAAGAAAGGAGAGATTTCTTATGCGGACGGCGTGATGCACGGGGCGTTTAAAATGTATTATCCCGACGGGTCGCTGCGGGGTGTGCGGATTATGGATGCCGGACGGGAAACCGGGGATTTTCGGGCGTATAATCGGGACGGAACACTGAAAGTGTGCGGTGGTTCTTTGTGTGAGGAGGGGGATAAGACTCCAAATCAATAGCAGCTAAAACAGAGGCGTTATAACGCGGCGCTATTTCCATAGGATACGCATACTCAGTTCCTTATCGCTGCCGAATGAATCGCAGATTTCTATTATTTGCAGCGGTGTCAGATTTTTGAGGCAGCTGGCGCTGCGGGTTCTTTTTCGGAGAAATATCAGCGTATTGCCTATTGGGTACAGGCTGAGCAGCAGAGTAAAAAGTTTCTTTTTATAAAAAAAAAAGTTCCTCCTTTGCAGGGGGAACTTTTTTTGAGGTTAAGCCGCTGATTTCCAAGACGGATTTCAACGGTTGGTTTCGAGAACATAGGTATGCTCGAATAAGGTTTTGTCTCCGGTTTCTTTGCCATCAGTGTAAATGACGCTATGAATGCGGAGCGAGACCTTTCCCTTTTCGACCTTTACATCATAGACCAGATAGTCTATGGCTGTATCTATGAAGCCGTTTTTATTGGGAACTTCATAGTAATCGCCGCTGTTGATGGCATTATTAACGTATTCGGTATACGTCTTTTCCGCCACCATGTACGATTCAGGCCTTCCTTGGCTGCCGATAACTATCGGTCTTTCATTTTCCCATCCGGTTACAGGGTTGTAAACGTGGGTGAAAATGTTTCTCGGCGGAGTGTCGGTGAAAGAACCGTCTTTTTGCAGCACGGGCTGAGAAAGCCTTACAGGTGCATCTTTGTCCTGAATGGAGGTAACAATGAGCAGTTCATCGGTCCATTCAAAGAAAGTATCACCGACCCAAAACCATTTCGGGTTTTGAATCTCAGCGCCAGACTGAGCCTGAGGGTTAATCACTTGCGCATTAGCGGTAAATGCGCTTAATACACTCATTACAGCAACAAGGGCTGCAATTGCGAAAAAATTCTTCATGATAATAGAATTTTTTTGGTTAGACATAATGATAACTTCTCAGAGAATACTATACTGAATTTTCATATTTTTGTCAAGTTTCTTTTGCCGCTTTTTTTGAAGAGTGAGAGAAGTGCAGGCGAGCCGCATATCCGGCTTGACAGTTTGGCATTTTTTTGTATGCTTTAACGGTTGGTTTTATCGGGAGAAAAATAAAAATGCAAAAAATCACGTTTCAGGGCGCGCCGGGCGCTTATTCGCACATTGCCTGCAAGGAACTTTTTCCAGGGGCAGACTATATTGCCTCCGATACGTTTGAACAGGCGATGGAACTGGTGGACAACGGCGAGGCGGACTTTGCGGTGATACCGGTGGAAAATTCCAATGCGGGACGAGTGTCGGACGTGCACTTTCTGTTGCCGAAAACGGATTTGACGATTGTCGGCGAGCATTTTCTGCGCGTGGAGCACCAACTGCTGGCGCTGCCGGGGGCAAAACTGGAGGAGATTGAGGCGGCGGCATCGCATCCGCAGGCTTTGGCGCAGTGTTCGGAGTTTTTGAAAAAACACGCCATTAAGGCCTTGTCGCGCATTGACACGGCGAAGTCGTGCGAGCGTATTGTCGAGATGCAGGACAAGACGCGGGCGGCGATTGCGTCCAAACTGGCGGCGGAGATTTACGGGCTTGACATTCTGGCATCAAACATTGAAAACGAGGCGAACAATACGACGCGGTTTTTGGTGATGAGCAGGCACAAGGCGATGCCGGCGGACGACGGTTCAAAATTCATCACGTCGCTGGTGTTTCACGTTAAGAACATTCCGGCAGCACTGTATAAGGCGCTGGGCGGTTTTGCGACCAACGGGGTAAACCTTATCAAGCTGGAAAGTTATGTTGTGGGCGGAAATTTCGTATCGGCGCAGTTTTATGTCGAGATTGAGGCGCATCCCGAATCGCAGGCGTTTAAACTGGCGTTTGACGAATTGAAGTTCTATTCGGAGGGAATCCATTTTCTCGGCACATACAAGGCTAATCCGCGGCGGTATCTTTAACCGGGCGGGATTGATTTTGCTGCGGTGGTATCTTTAACCGGGCAAACGATGCCGTACTCGTGGGGAGAACGGCTGGCGGCTGTTGCGTGTACCGGGGCTGATGTGTCAATGCGGTTATATACCGTTGCAAAAGGCAGGGCAGAATTTATATTACAGGTGTTTTAACTTTATCATGGAGGAAAAAATGTCTGATTGTATCGATAAACTGCAAAATGAAATTGATGAATTGAAAAAGGACCACAAGAAACTGATGTCGGGTTCGGAGCGCGGTTCGTCTTCGTCCTCGTCGTCTTCATCTTCGGGTTCGGAACGCAAGGAAAGCAGAAGCGGCAGCAAGAAAAGCTCTTCCAAAAAATAGTTCTTGACCGGAACAGACGATTTTGTTTTCGGGCATTATGAAGCCAAGGGCAGACGCACGCCGGTGTGTCTGCCTATTATTTTTTGCGTGGATGTTCCGGGCGGGGCGGACAGTGCGGCAGGTGCAGAGCGGGCGCGGTATCCGGAGATAAAACGCTTGCTTTAAATCTTTTTTGCCTATAAAGTCAGAGCAGACAAGAATTTTTATGTTTTACCAAAAATAAATTAGTATGAACAGAATTATTTTTTTGCTGGCGGTATTGACATTTGCGTCGTGCAGCCGGATTGTTACGAAAGACTATGAGCTTTTGGACAGCGGTACCGTTGCTGAGATTGACAATGTCGAAGGGAAGATGGGTATCGCGAGCAACAGGGACGGCGTTTGCCGGGAATGGTTTCCGGAGACGATGAGGGACGGTTTGAGCGTTTGGGGCATTTGTTATGCAGACAGCCTTGCCGTTGGCGATAAATGTTATGTTTATGACGGCGGCGACAAGCCGGTCATCTCGAAAGTTTCGGTTGCAGACGCACAAAGGATTAACCGGGCGTTATGCCGGCAGTATTGGAAAGAGCTTCTGATATCGGAACGGCTGATTGTCTGTGTTTTAATGGCGCTGGCGACAATGGCGTTCTGGCTGTTCAGCCCGAACAGCGGCAAATGCATCGGTGTCGGCTTTGTGCTGATTTTGGCAACGACGGCTGCCGCGGTTGCGTGGATGGCTCCGGGGCGCAAGCTGGAAAAAGTCGGCAGCGGCGTTATTACCGGCGTGGAGAAAAAGCGGTTTACGCTGGACGGCAAGACGATTTATTACCTTTCTTCGCCAAAAGACGTTTTCAACGGCGAAACGCTTGAGGCCGGAAAGGCGGTCAATGTCTATCGTTACGGCAAGCACCGTTCGGGAATTCGCGAAAATATCTTTTTGAGCCGCAGCAGTTTTAACGAGGCGACGCTGAAAAAGGCGCAGATTTATCCCGAGATTTTTCTGAAGACCGTCGGGCTTTACTGGGGGCTGCTTCTGGTCAGCGGCGGCGTTATCCTGCCTTTCTGGGCGGGACGGGAAAAACTGCGCAGGAAAAAAACGCAGCAACGCGGCGGTGCAGAACAGCGCTGAAAGCGGTTATCCGCGCAGACAGTGCTGAAAGCGGTTATCCGCACGGTTGCAGCGTTGGAATAGTACGCGGCGGTGCAGAACAGCGCTGAAAGCGGTTATCTGAAAAGCGGTTTATCCGGGAAAGCGGTTATCCGATTTTCGGGTTCAGAGGGCGTCTTAAGGACGCCCTTTTTGTTGTTTGCGGGTAAAGGGACGGAAGGGACAGTAGGGCTGTTATAATGCGACGGGGAGATATACGGCAAAGGTGGTCAGACCGTTCTGTGAAGTGATGACGAGGTTGCCGCGGTGGCGTTTGATAATTTGGGCGGCAATGGACAGGCCGAGGCCGGTGCCTTTGATATTTTTGTTTTTATGTTCCTGGAGGCGGTAGAACCGTTCGGTCAGGCGCTCCAAATCTTCAGCCGGAATCGTTACGCCGGTATTGGAAATGCTGATTTCAACCGCTTCGCCTTCGGCCACTTCATAATATTTGTGTTTGGGAACGGCGGGCGCTTTGGCGGTAACGACGGTTATGACGCTGTCGGGAGCGGCATATTTTACGGCGTTGTCAAGCAGGTTTTGCAATACCTGGGTAATCTGGTGCTCGTCGGCACTTATCCGGGGCAGGCGGGCAAAACGGGAAGAGAGGGCGAGGCGCTGCCCTTTGAGCTTGATTTCGAGGGCGCTTTTAATTTCGCGGATAACGGCGTTGACGCTGACTTTATCCTGCGGCGGCGTATTGACAGTCAGTTCGATTTTGGACAGCGAAAGCAGGTTTTCTATCAAAGCGGACATATAGGAAGTCTGTTCCTGCATAATGCGAAGGAATTTTTCGCGCGCTTTTTCGTCGTCTCGGGCTGTGGTCTGCAGCGTTTCGATAAAGCCGGCGATAATGGAAAGCGGCGTGCGCAGTTCGTGGCTGGCATTGGTAACGAAGTCCTGCTGCATTTGTTCCAGCTGCAGGGCTTTGTGCAGGTCGTAAAACGAGATGACGGCGATGACTTCGCCTTTGGCAAACCACGGAATCGTGCTGATACGGAGATAGAATTTCGGCTTATCGCGGCGGTCGGCGAGGCAGAGGTTCATTTCTTCATGCCGGCTTTGCCCGGCCAGGACTTTGGAGAGCGTGGCATTGAAGTTGGCATCGGGGATAAACTCCCTGATTTCGCGGCCGTTCAGCCCGGTTTCAAACAAAGTGCGGGCAGCGAGGTTAGCACCGATGACGGCTCCCTGCTTGTTTATCATCAGCAGCGGATCGGGCAGCGTATCCAGAACCGCGGCATCGGAAAGGGTGCGGTTTTCAAGCATGCCGGTTTTGTCGACCCAGAACTTGTGCATGGAGTTGATGGCTTCGGTGAGGTCTCGGGTTTCCTTTTCGGTCAGGTTGCTTAAAAGCTTTTCTTCGTTGGCGCCCGACGACAGGCTTAAGATATATTTCTTTATCTGTTGGAGCTCAATGGAGATAGGCATCAGGAAAACGGTGTTGAAAAACAAAATGCAGATGTACGACAAAGCGGCGAGCGGCGTAGAGAGAATGTCGAACAGCCCGAGAATCAGAAAGATAAGGCCGGCCGGCACGGAAAGGATAAGCACGCGCAGGGCGAAGCCTGAGTTTTTGTCAACACCTAAAAATTCTTCTTCCTGATTTATCATTAGTATATCTCTAAAATTATCGTGGACTAACGGGGCAGATTTTATTATGCTTTATTTCAGGTTTAGATTTGGTTAATTTACGAAAGAACAGAAACGATGGACGAGAATAAAGCGGCAGAGGGGGAGAAAATGACGGCGGCCGGTACGGCGGGGACTGCAGAACCGATTGACGGCGGAAATGCAGCATCAATTGGCGGAGGAAACGCTGCAGGGCGGCAGGCAGCGGCCGGTACGGCGGAATCGGCCGTAAAGAGCGCAAAGGATGACGTTTCCCGCGTGGCGGAGCGGACGCACGGGGAAGAAAACGGAGCGGCTGCGGCGGAAGCTGTTTCCGGCGGGGCCTGTGCGTGCAAAGAGGAAAGCCGGGCGAAAATGCAGAAGAACGGCATGGCTACGATACGGGATATGGAGAGCCAGACGATGACGCCGGCGATGGGGCAGTATCTGGAAATCAAGCGCGAGCATCCCGAATATCTGCTGTTTTATCGTATGGGCGATTTTTACGAGTTGTTCTTTGAAGACGCAGTTACGGTTTCCGGTGCGCTGGGGCTGACGCTGACAAGCCGGAGCCGGTCGGCGAGCGGCAAGGAAATTCCGATGTGCGGCGTACCGTTTCACGCATACGAAATCTATCTTGCCCGGCTGATAAAGCTTGGCTACAAGGTGGCTATATGCGAACAGACCGAAGATCCGAAGGAAGCCAAAAAGCGCGGTTATAAATCAATCGTTAAGCGCGAGGTGGTGCGGCTGGTTACGCCGGGCACGCTGACTGAGGATACGCTGCTGGATGCCAAGCGCGACAATTTCATTGCCTGCGCCTATGTACGCGGGGCGGATGTCGGGCTGGCATGGCTGGACATCTCAACCGGGGCGTTTTTTTTGCAAACGCTGAAAGCCGGAAACGTGCCGGCGCATGCGGTTCTGGCAACTGCGCTGGCGCGGCTTGACCCGTCGGAAGTGCTGATTTCCGACCGGCTTTTGGAATTGCCTGATTTCTTCGGCCTGTTTTCTGAATATCGCGAGCGTTTGTCCGTCTGGCCGAAAGCCCGGTTCAACATTGAAAGCGCGCTGGCAACGCTGCTGAAAGCGTATCAGGTGAAGTCGCTGGACGTGTTCGGCGATTTTTCCAAACCGGAAGTCGTGGCGGCGGGAACGCTTTTTGAATATGTCGAAAATACGCAAAAGGGGCGTTTGCCGCGAATTGAAGCGCCGCGGCGCGTGTATGAAAACGAAATTATGGAAATCGACGCGTCGACGCGCAAGAGCCTGGAACTGCTTAATCCATCGACGGCAGGGGGCGTCAGCCTGCTGCGGGTGATGGACCGGACGGTTACCGGCGTCGGCGGGCGGCTGCTGGCGGAGAGGCTGGCGGCACCGTCGCTTAATATCCGCGAAATCAACGACAGGCTGGATGCAGTGTCTTTTTTTGCGGACAATCCTGAAGTGCGGCGCGTTCTGCGCGAGGCGCTCCGGCACTGTCTGGACATGAAACGGGCAGTACAGCGGCTGAGCCTGGGGCGCGGCGGGCCGAAAGACCTGTATGATCTGGCGGCGACGCTGAAAGTGATTCCGGCGCTCAAAGACGCGGTGCTCAGTTTCCAGCATTACCAGACCGACAGCGTATACAGCCAGCCGCCGCTGGCGCTGGCCAAACTAGCCAACAGCTTTTTTGACCATTCCGCGTTGTTGTCGGACATTGAGCGGATGCTTCTGGACAAGCGCGAGGATTTGCCGGTACTGGCGCGGAACGGCGGATTTATTAAAAAAGACGCGTGTCCGCCGCTTGACCATCTGCGCAATCTCAAAGAGGAAAGCACGAAACAGTGCGAAGTACTGCGGCAGCAGTATGCTGAGGAAACGGGCGTCAATGTTCTGAAGGTCAAAAACAATTCGGTTATCGGATATTATGTCGAAGTACCGTCCAAGTTTGCGGACAAACTGCTGGAAAACAAAAAGTTTATCCACCGGCAGTCGGTGCTTAATGCGGTCAGATTCACGACCGACGAACTGTGCCGGCTGGAAAGCGAGGTCTTGTCGGCGGACGAACGGGCGCTGGCGATGGAACTGCAGATTTTTGAAGAGCTGACGCACCATGCGCTGGCGCAGGCTGATATGATTGCGAAATCGGCGGAAATTATGGCGCAGCTTGATGTGGCAGCGGGATTGGCGGAATTGGCGGCCGAATACAATTATGTGCGTCCGGTTTTGAACGACAGCCTGGACTTTGAAATTATTGACGGGCGGCATCCGGTGGTCGAGGCGGTTTTGCGGCGCGAGGGCGGAAACGGTTTTGTCGGCAATGACTGCGTACTGAAACATGACGACGACCGTATCTGGCTGCTGACAGGGCCGAACATGGCGGGCAAATCGACATTTCTCAGACAGAATGCGCTGATTGCGGTTATGGCGCAGGCCGGGTCGTTCGTGCCGGCGAAAAGCGCGGTTATCGGCATTATCGACAAGGTGTTTTCACGGGTCGGCGCGAGCGACGATCTGGCGCGCGGGCGGTCGACGTTTATGGTTGAGATGGTGGAAACGGCAGCGATTTTGAACCGGGCGGACGAACGGTCGTTTGTCATTCTCGACGAAATCGGGCGCGGAACGGCGACGTTTGACGGGCTGTCCATTGCCTGGGCGGTGGTGGAGCAGTTGTCGGAAGTCAACAAGTGCCGGACAATTTTTGCGACGCATTACCACGAACTGACCAAGCTTAACAACCGGTTAAAAGGGCTGAGCCTGCACTGTATGAAAATCAAGGAATTTAACGGCGATGTCGTGTTTATGCACGAGGTTATTCCCGGAGCGGCAGACCGGTCGTACGGCATTCACGTTGCGCGGCTGGCGGGGCTGCCGGATTTGACGGTCAAACGTGCCGAGCAGGTGCTGGGGCTGCTGGAAGAGGAAAAGCAGAACAAGGCGCTGGCGGCGGTGGAAGACGATTTGCCGTTGTTTGAAGTACTGAAGGAAAAGATTGAAGATACGCCGAAGAATCCGGCTTTGGAAAAGCTGAGGTCTCTTGATGTGGACAGCCTGTCACCGCGGGAAGCGCTGGACAAGCTGTATGAGTTGAAAGCCGATGCAGCCAAAGGGGATACGCAGGGCGGCTTTTGAGGGGCCGCCTGTCAGAGGCGGTGCGGGCTTTACGGGCGATGAGCGTGAACCGGCAAGACGGGCGGGGAGTGTGCACCGGCAAGAGTGTTCGGGCCGGCTTTCAAGGAACGACAGGGGTCAAGCCGGAGCGGGCAGAAAGGCGGCGGCTATTGCAGCTGCGTTTTGAGTATGTCCGGCGTCAGTATCTGCGGCAGTAGGACGGGGGTTTGTTTTCCGGCGGGATACCAGACATAGAGCGGTATGCTGTTGCGCCCGTAGGTTTTAAGCGCGTTGCGGATGGTTTCGTCGCGGTTAGTCCAGTCGGCTTTGAAAAGTGCGATGTTTTTTTCGGCGACGAGGCGGCGGAAGGTTTCAGTTGACAGTGAGGTTTTGTCATTTAAGAGGCAGACCAGGCACCATTTGGCAGTGAAATTAATGAAAACCGGGCGGCGGGCAGTAAGTGCGTCGGCGACCTTGGCGGGCGTGTACGGTTCCCATACCGGTTCTGCGGCAGCGTCGGCAGAGGGGGATATGCCGGGGGATGATGTGCCGTCTGCGGAAATTGTGTCGTCTGCGGAAATTGTGTCGGCAGCAGGCGGGACGTCAGCGTCGCCCGGGCGGAACTGATTAAAAATGACCCAGCCGAGCCAGAAGCACGTCAGCAGGATGGGCAGCGCCAAAATACGTTTCATCGTTATCATCCAATGTCCCGGTTTGGGAATGTATTTGAGGAAAAAGCCGGGGAACATTTCAATCAGTGCATAGGGCAGGGCATAGCCGAGGCTTAAAGCTAAAAAGATACCGAAATATATCAGCGCAGGCTTGGCGACGGCATAGCCGATGGCGGCACCCATGAACGGCCCGGTGCAGGGGCAGGCGATGACGACGGCGAAGAAGCCGGTGAGGAAACTTTGCTTACCGGCGAGGCGGCTTAGAGTATCGGCACAGGAATCCGGCAGAGGCAAACGGTCGGTCAGGTTTAGGAAAATCAGGAAGAAGAGAAGCAGAAGAACAGCGTTGAATACCGGCGATTGGAGCTGGAACCCCCAGCCGAGGCTGCTGCCCAGTTCCCGCAGGAAGAATAAGATGCCGGCCAGCAGCATAAAAGAGCTGACGACGCCGGCAACATAGGCAAGTGCCGAGAACGGCGAGGCATGGCGGCGGTTTTGTACCAGATACAGCGCTTTAAGGCTCAAAACGGGCAGGACACAGGGCATCAGGTTGAGAATTAAACCGGCGATGAATGCGGTGATGAGATAGTAAAGAAAGCCGCCGGAAAAACTGCCGGAAGACGTGTGCCCGGAGGACGCGTTTCCGGTATCGTCCGGAATGGAAGGGGGAAGAGGAGAGGGAGATGCCGCGGCCATATCAGAGACTGTACCGTCAGTGGCGGGAGCAGCTTTCTGAGGTGCGGCGGCGGAAGCATCATCCGTATCAATATAGTAAGCGTGTCCGGGGCAGAGCAGAACGCCTTTGAAATCCGGCGGAAGCTCTTCTTTTTGGAATTTGACATGCAGACGGTTATGTTCGGCGACGGTGGTTTCCGGCAGTTCCGAGAGAGCGCTTTTTTTAGGGTGGCGGCTGACAAATTCCGCTTCGCTGCAGTCTTTGAGAATTTGGTCTTGCAGTTCAAGTTTCAGCAGTTCGCCGGAGAGGGAAGCCGTGGCGGACAGGCGGACGGGAAAGGTGTTTTCCGCGGTCAGCAGCGTGTTGAGGAATGTCGGGTTTTTTTCTGCCGTTTCGGCAACGGGGAGCGCAAAGCTAAGCGCAATTTCTTCGGGCAGGCAGGATTCGCTGCAGGCGGTATAGGAAAGGACAAGGTTAAAAGGCAGGCGCTGCACGGCTTCCAGATTTTTTAAGGCAAAAGTCGAACGGAAATAAACTTTTTTGGTGTAGACGTATGAGGTGATAATATCTTCATAAACCGATTTTTCAGGGGCGGTGTGCGTGCTGCCGATTTCCGTATAGTGCGGGGATTCAAAGAATGACAGCGAGGTTGGTCCGCCGATGTCTCCGGGGTTGTCCCAGTAGAGGTGCCAGCCCGGTTTTATATCTGCTTCGGCAATAATGTCTATCGTTTCCGAAGCGGGGGAAAGCGTTTTGTATTCCGGGGTTACTTTCAGGCTGACGAGTCCGGTGCTCTGGCTGAAACTGAGGGCGCCGGCTTCGGCAGCGAACAGCAGCCAGGCGGCAGTGAAAAACAAGCAGGCGGTCAGAAGCATAAAGTATTTTTTCAGCATCGCGTTTCTTTCGTTAAATCGGCCGGAGCGGATTGCAAGACAGCTTTTGGCGGTTATCATAGCGGATAATTGTTAAAATAATGGTAAAATCGGCGAATAAAAGTCCGTGAGAGGAAAATGCCGACGTTAAGGCAGCCTGGCAGCCTGAGGAGGGCGTGCTGCCTGTAAGAAGAGAGGCACAGCGTCGCTGCGGCGTGTGGCAGCAGGGGAGGGGCTGTGCAGGGGACGGGCGTCCGGTTTGTGGCGGGAGAGGAATGCTTGTACAGGGGACGGGTGCTCGGTTTGTGGCAGTAGGAGAGGGGCTGCCTGTGCAGAGGACTGGTGCCCGGCGTATGGCGGGAGAGGAATGCTTGTACAGGGGACGGGAGCCCGGTTTGTGGCAGTAGGAGAGGGGCTGCCTGTGCAGAGGACGGGTGTCCGGTTTGTGGCGGGAGAGGTGCGTCCGGGGGAACATAAGGGGGAACATACATGCCGCGATGGCGATTATTTTCCGGCAGCGGTTATTTTTCCGGCAGCGGTTTTAGCGTAAATTCCGAAATATTTATGCTTTGGCCTAAAGCAGAGCGGAAATTGTTATTTATGAATTCGAAAGCCAGTTTCGGTGTTTCCATTCCGGCGGCGGGAATGCGCACGGTTATCGTTTTGTCGCCGGGCTCTTTGCGGAGTTTGATTTCCTGCAAGATTTTGCCGTTAAGTTTTACTGTCAGCATAGGCTTGTATGACAACATAGCGGAAAATGTCATTTTCAGTTCCAAATCCTGCCGGGGGCGTTTATCCAGTTTGATGTAGAGGCTGCCTGTCCAGATGTCGCCGAGCAGCTCTTCGGCAAAGCCGGTATAAGAGGAAATGTCTTTGTTCAGCAGTCTGGTTCCCAAGCGATAAGGGACAAATTTTTGCGGCGGCAGAATGCTGAACTTGTCGTAGACTTTGGATTTTTGCCGGATGGCGGTTTCCAACTTGGCTTCCGGCAGGCTTATCAGAGACGGAACGTCTGAAAACAGCGACCGGCCGAGGCCGAAAGCGTGTTCGGGGAGTTTGATGCCGAGAAGTTCCAGATATGTCGGCGCGAGGTCGAGCGCAGTAAATTCCTTGCGAGGGTTATAAGACATATTGTCCGGCAGATTTAGAAAGACGTTATAGATGCCGCGGCGGTATTTTTTGCGCTGCTGGGTTGGGAGGGCTTTAAACATCGGATGGTCGCCGACGATGGCGACAGTCGTGTTTTGCCAATACGGCGTTTTTTTGAATTCCGTAAGGAAGGAGGCAATGTTATTGTCGGTGCAAAGGATATTGTCGCGGATATCGCCGAAGATTTTCGGGCAGTTATAGGGAAGGACGGTTCCCGGGGCGTGCGTGTCGACGGTAAAAACCGTCATCAGGAACGGCTCGCGGACTTTGTTGTCGGTAAACAGGCCGGAGATGTAATCCATAAGCAGACGGTCGCTCAGCCCGTTGTATGAACTTTTGTTTTTTTCTATTTCCGCCGGGCTCATTCCGGCAGTCAGCACGGTACGGTCAATAATATTGCTGTAGGAGTGCATTTTGTAGAAAATATCGGTATAGGCAAAACTGTGGTCGGCGCTCTTGGCAAACCAGGTTTCATAATCGTTGTCGGCAAGAATGTCGGACAGGCAGCGGATATTTTTCAAATGATTGTTTATGCTTTCCATTGTCGGTACCGGCGAGCGGTACGGAATGCCGCAATGTCCGGCGACAAGGGCGGCTTTGGTGTAGTTGGTGCCATAGAGAAAACTGTAGCCGTCGAACCGGGGATTGCGTTTCGCAATTTCAGAGAGCTGCGGCAGGAGGTTTCTGCCATACAGAGAGGCGTCGGCAAAATTGTTTTCCACGCTTTCCAGATACAAAAGGAGAAGATTGCGCTTTTGTGCCGGAAAGTCAGCGGCGGTTATGACGGGCGCTTTGTAATATTTTTCGTAAAGGGTGCCGGTCGTGTTTTGATAATAGTAATAGGGGATAATGCGTATCTGCCAGACGACGACGGCAGCGCAGACTGCCGAGGCAAGGAGCAGCCTGCGGTTGCTGCATACGGCGAGAAGAAAGAGGTAAAGTATGGCTGCGGCGGCAATGTAGTATTTTAATTCGGGGCTGAAAGCGAAAATATCCATATCCTGCGGGCGGATGTTCAGATTGCCGATAATCTGCTCGAATTCAAGATTTTCCCAAGTGTTTTGTGCCCAAACGGAGGCCATTGCCGCAGCCAGTGTCAGCAGGAGGGCAATGGCGCACAAGGCTGTTTTCAGCAGCTGCCACAGAGCGGCAAGGCGCGATGATGTCTTTTTTTGGGGGAAGAGGACGCTTTCAGTCATTTTTAAATGAGCCCTTTAATTTTTTTGATTATTTCTTCAAACATAGCGTAAGTCAGAACGCCGGTATTCATATTGTAGCGTGAGGTGTGATAGCTGTCGATGAGCGTCAGAGAGCGGGAATGCGGCGCAACGGGAGAGAGAGGCTGCGGGGCGAGGCCGGAAGAGGAAAAGCACGGGGCGGCCGCGGCAGGGGAACCGGCAGCAGAAGAAAAGCAAAGCGCGGCGGAGGAAGGAGTGTCGGACGGCAGCGGATATACGGCGCCGTGGGAAAATTTGGCAAACGACTGTTTCAGTCCCAGCGCCTGAAGGACGTTTTTGTGCGAGATAGTGCCGAGGCATAGGATAACCTTTAAATTCGGCATGGCGGCGATTTCCGCAGCCAGGAACTGCCGGCAGTTTTTTTCTTCGGCGGTGGTCGGCTTGTTTTCCGGCGGCACGCAGCGTACCGCATTGGTGATGCGGACGTTGACGAGTTCGTAGCCGTCGTCTTTGCGCTTTTGGTAATTGCCGCGTGCAAGACCGTATGTCTTGAGAACCGGATAAAGGACGTCGCCGGCATAGTCGTTGGTAAATGGGCGGTTGGTCCGGTTTGCGCCGTTTAGTCCCGGGGCAAGGCCGACGATGAGAATTTCAGCATCCAGGCTGCCGAACGGTTCGACGGGGGCGTTATGGTAGGAGGGGAATTTCAGGCGGTTGGCTTCCCTGAAAGAGCATAACCTTTCGCACAGGCGGCAGTCTTTTGCCGGCGGGGTAAAGTCCATTTTTTTATCCTTTGACGTACGTTAGACATTGAAACGCATTTTGGCAAACGCCGCGTTTCTGCTTTTATTTTAATCAGCCACCGTAAATAAAACGTAAAAAATTTGCCGCTCCCATTTAAAAGATAAATTTAGCGCATATATAGCTAGCGAGAAGTATTATAGAGCATATAATACTTTAGGACTAAAGTTAATTTTAGTTTGTAATGGAGTTTAAAATATGAAGAAAATTTGTTTATTAGCTGCAGCCGCATCCGTATTTGCAATGAATGCACAGGCGGCTGACTGGAGTATGGGCAACAGATATTTCAGACCTTATATCGGTGCCGATTACGTCTATTCATATGCAAAACACGGCGGTATGGCTTCCGACGCCAAGAGAGACTATAATTCCTGGATGGTCAACGTCGGTACGGATATTGCCGAATATACCAGCATTGAAGCGTTCTTCCAGCAGGCTCCGCAGCGCAAGACCCACCGGGCTGCCGAAGAACTCAAATCCGAATTTTATGCTTACGGTCTGGACCTGTACGGCCGTATGCCGATTGCCTGCTCCGGATTTAACGCGCTGGCATCGCTCGGCCTGGCAAATTATGAAACAAAATATAAATTTAACGGCGGAAGCCAGAGCAAACAGCGTATCGGCTATCGTGCCGGCGTCGGCTTCTCCTACGACTTTACCAACAATGTTTCTTTCCGCCTGATGGGCCGTTACAGCTATGTCGGAATGGCCAACCTGGACAACCTGATGGAAGTTACTGCCGGTCTGCGCTATACTTTCTAAGGAAAATTTTTCAGGAGAAAAACTTTGAACTGACCTGCGGATGGCATTTTTTCGGCTCGACGCCCGTTCAGGAAGCGCCGGTACCGGGAAAAGGCATCCGCAAGTCTTTTCCCGGCAAAAGGGATATTTGTCTGGGAAAGACGGCAAAACCGCAGTATCAGGAGAGAAGCGCGGCTTCAGATATTGAGGATGTTGTGTCAGATGCTGAAACCGCTGTATCAGATGTTGGGGCTGGCATATCAGATATTGAAGGCGCCGTACCGGGCGTTAAATCCGCTTGACGCGGTTTTTTGTTTTAAAAACTTGCCAAATTAAAAATTAGGTATATAAAAGCTTTAGTTTTGTAAAACGGGCTAATGATTTGATAACAATGAAAAGAAAGCTATATCCGACGGAGAAGAGCATATTGCGCGGCAGCCGGGCGGCGAGGCCTTGTGCCGGGGGTGCGAAGGCGTGCACTCGGAAAACTCGGCGGTTTGGCCGGCGTGCGGCGGTGTTTGTAACGGCCGCTGCCGCGTGTTTTGCTGCGGCGTTTTGCTGCCGGACGGCTGCCGCAGACATAACGCTGGCGGTTATTGCCCCGAAAGCGGGAGAATATGCGCAGTCGGGAAAGGAACTGTTTGACGGGGCGCGGCTGGCGGTCAGGGAGATTAACGATAACGGCGGACTTAACGGCGAAAAGCTGGATATGCTGACAATTGACGACCGTTGCGACGACAGGCTGGCGATATCGACGGCGGAAATGCTTACCCTGCTTAAATCGAAAAAAGTCGGGCTGGTGGTCGGCCCTTACTGCTCTAACCGTTTTGACGAGATTGCAGGCATTTACGAGCGGGCGAAAATATTCCAGATTGTGCCGACGACAGTGGCGTATAATGCCGGAAGCGCCGGCAAAAAAGGGCAGATACTGCTTTTGGGAACCAAAGCGCAGATGAGCGGCGACTTTTTTCAGTTTTACAATCGTAATTTTGCCGGGCTTAAAGTCGGGTTTATCTATAACGACAAGCCCGAAGACGGCTATTCCGAAGTGGCAAAAGCCTTGTATGACGAATTCCGGCGTTTCGGCAAGGGGGAATTGCTGAAGTTTTATGCCTTGAACCGCGAGCAGGGCGGCATGTATGATCTGGCGCGGACGATGGAAAAAGACGGGATAAACGTGGCGTTTGTTTTGGGCGAAAACGATGAAACGGTTAATTTTATCCGCGCGGCCAAGGATGTGCAGCGCAGTATTATCCTGTTTACGAGCAAAAATATGGTTTCGCCCGACAGCCTGAAACGCCTGGGCAAAGATGCGGAAGGGCTTTATGTCATGACGCTGCCGGGATTGAAAGACAGCCTGATGTTTACGGAGAATCTGGTTAACCTGCGCCTGTTGGGAATAGAACCGGAAGGTTTGGAAGTTTACAGCTATGTGGCCGTCAAGCTTTGGGGGGATTTGGTGCGGCAGGTCAACGGCTTTGCGTACGAAAAACTGGCCAAGGCGGCGAACAGCGCGGCTCTCAGGGAAAAGTGGAGCGAATTTCTGATGCACAGCGGCAGCATCGAATCGTCGAAATATATTATTGAGATGTATCAGAACGGCGAATTCAGGCAGGTCTATTAATGCGGCGGGCGTTTGCAAGCGTATCCGGTGAGTGTCGGAACGGCGAATTTTTTTAACAGCAGCTTATTTTGTCCGGCTTTTAAAAGTTTTGAATTGTAATTTTTGAAAGGGCTGTCGGATTTTCTTTGATTATATTAAAATGTATCCGAATATTCTGCCGAGAATGTATCCGAAGTGTTGAAAGGCAGTAACATTCCGCCAAAAGAGTAGAAAATTACGTATGTCAGGAAGAAAAAGACCGTGTAACTTAAAATATTGGCGCGTAATATTCCTTTAGAAATGACTTCACGGCTGTATGTGTTTTGCAGATATTTTTGGGCAATGAAACGTTCGATAAAGTATGAGAAAATGCAAAAGAAAACATTATAAAGCACAAGGAAGAAGATAAGGCCAAACATAGCAATTAACGGACTTATGGGGAAAAGATATTCCATTATCCCATATAAGGGGCCGAAAAAATATAATTGCTCTGCCGAGCAGGAAACCGATGCATTCCATAAAAATAAGAATATTCCGCCTAAAATAGTTGAAATAAGGTTTGCAACAGAAACCACCTCAATTATTTTGAAGGGATTTGTTTTCTTAAAATATCTTTTTTTAAGAACAAGGCCTCACAGAATATAATCAGCACTAAACAGATGAATGGAATTATGTAACTTTCTATGCGGTTACCGCCCGGCACTCCAATTCCTGAAGTGACGGTTACAGCCTGGATTGTATTTGCCCAAAAGGGGAATGCAAAAGCCAAAGCAGGGGATAAAAAAATTGATAGAGAAATCAGGCTTAATTTGATATATTTTTTTATCATAAACAGTTTCCTCATCTGGCAGGTACAGCATATATGATAATTTATCCTGTAAAGGTAAATAATTGTTTACCGGAATATTTATTTTCCTGCCCGAATCTTTAAAATTTCAATATTTATCAGTCTGATGGTCTGGTTCTGCCGATACGGCGGCACGGAATATCAGCGTCGGCACGGAATACCGGCGAAAGCACGGAATTGTGGAAAAAGCTGTTAATCGGCGGGAAAAACATTTGAACTCTAAATTTGCGGCGGTATAGTAACCGCAGTTAATTTATTTTGTAAAGGTAATAAAACAATGGCAGGAAGCATCAATAAAGTAATTTTGGTCGGCAATCTCGGACAGGACCCGCGGGTCAGCAATACCCAGAGCGGCGCGAAAGTCGTTTCTTTCAGCCTGGCGACGACAGATACATGGCGTGACAAGGTCAGCGGCGAGCGCAAGGACCGTACGGAATGGCACCGCATCGTCATTTTCAGCACCGGGCTGGCCGATACGGCGGAAAGATATTTGCGTAAAGGTTCCAAGGTTTATCTGGAAGGTTCGCTGCAGACCCGTGAGTGGGACGACCAAAACGGACAGAAACGTTATACGACGGAAGTTGTGCTGCAAAACTTCAACAGCACGCTGGTTATGCTTGACGGCCGCGGCGGCGACGGTGCTCCGGCCGGTGCGGGCGATATTTACGACTCTTCGGCGGCTTCGGGATGGGACAATACGCCTGCTGCCGGAACTGACGTAGTTGACGACGACGTTCCGTTTTAATCGCGACATTTTGTCTGACTGCGGCATTTTGTCTGACTGCGGTCTGATTGCAGCAGGAGGCCTGTTTTCCGGTCTGGCATGGGCCGGTAGAAGAACAGGGCAGGTTAGGAACAAAGCGTATTTCAGCGGCGGCATCGGAAGGTGCCGCTTTTTTATGTGTGCGGAAAGATGAGAAAAAGATGTACGGAGGAAAAGCGCGAAACTGTACAAAGAGGGGAGAAGGCGGGGAGAAAGTCCGACAGGAAAGCAGCTTAACGGGAATTGCCGCGGCGGGCTTTTTGAATGCCGGTTTCTTTGGTAATAAAATCGTAACGGTTATTTTGGGCACGGGCGATGATGCGCGAAAAACGCGGTTCTTTGAAAATATCGGGAAGTTCGGTCAGGGTTTCCTGATTTTTTTTGCTGTGCTCTGCCAACCAGTTGACGACTTCGTGAAACGCCTGACTTAACTGGTCTCCCTGTTTGGTGCGGTAGTCGTCGTCTTTGTCGGAATAGCTGTCAAACGTGTGTTCAATGCCGTCAAAATCTTCATCTTTCTGCACCTCTACCGGATACATGTTGTTGACGGCAAATACCGTCTCATTGCCAGTGGGGCGGAAAAGGGAAAAGTTCATTGTAAACGGGCGGTCTCCCGCGGTGCGGGCGGCTTGGTTGCCATTGATGCCGGCCATAAAACGTTCATGTTCGCGCTTGCGCTGCAGGATATATTCGCTCTGCGGCGTGCGGACGCTGGTTACCTTTTCATCGGCAAAAGAGGCAAATTTAAATGTGGTGGTTTGGGTTATGCCATAAGGAATGACGGGAGCAACGTCTACATTGTGCACCTGCTTTAAGAGGTAATTCCGCACTTTTTCGGAATGGCCGAGGCTTTTCAGGTCTTTGACGAGCAGGCGTTCAAGCTGGAATGATACGGTGCTGCCCTGGCAGTGGTTGACGAACGTTATCATATTCAGGCGCTGTGCCGTTTGCGCTATGGAAAGGCGGGAACCGTCTGCTGCGCGCAGGCGGGGAGCGAGCGTTTGTGCATACAGTTCACGGATATATTGCGGAATATAACCGTTGTCTTCGTCCCTTCCGCGCAGCAGGGGCGAGTTCGGGGTGCCCTGGCCGAAATGGTTTAACATCGCTTCGCGGTCGGCTACAGATATCCTGCCGGCCAGTTCGTATTCTACGGAATATATCGGCATCCGCTTGTCTTTGAGGATTTCTTCCATCATTTTGGCGAAGCCGTTGGCTTTTTTGGAGTTGTCGGCGTCAGACCCGGGCAGGGCGACGATACATGGTTCATCGGGCGGGATTTGTGCCATGTATTCCCAGCCGAACGGGTGCGCTTTGCTTTTTTTTACGCGTTTTCCCAGCCTGATGTGCGAGTTGTCAGCCATTGTTGCCTCCTTTCTGACAATATATCAGAATCCGGAAGCATTTGCAAGGGAAAAATGGCGCATCTCCGGCAAAAACAGGGCGAAAACGGAGATAAGGGCACAACAGAGTAAAAGCGGAGATAAGGGCATAACAGAGTAAAAGCGGAGATAAGGGCAGAAACAGGGCAAAGCGGAGATAAGGGCATAACCGGGCGAAAACGGAGATAAGGGCAGAAACAGGGCAAAAGCGGGGATGAGATCCCAAAAGGAGCAAAACCGGTGATGTGGGGCGGGAAAGGAAAAATAAGCAGTGTGCGGAAGGGAGCGGAAAAGCAAAAAAGGCACCGGAAACGATGCCTTTAAGAAAGTTATGGTACGCCCGAGGCGATTCGAACGCCTGACCCACAGCTTAGAAGGCTGTTGCTCTATCCTGCTGAGCTACGGGCGCGTGGATGTTTCTCTATTAGATGATTTGTTTTGATTTGTAAAGAGTTTTTTTGCAGGAACGGTAATTTTTTGCAATTTGGCGGCAAAGCCGACGTTTGCAGGGCGTGATTCTAACGGACGGAGCGTTTGGGAGAAAGATGCCGGCCGGAGAAGGAGACGTTGGCGCGTCTTGTCTGTTATTTTCAGCGGCCGGTGCTTCTTTTCATCTGCTGCAATTGTACCGGGGCGGAAGAAACGGCAGCGTTTGTCTTGTCATCACTGACGGTTTGAACGGAAATATTTTCGTTGGTTCGGGGGCGTTTTTTTGCGGAGAAATCAACAAAAGCTCCGACAACGTAAGTGTCGCCTTTGCCTTCGGAAAGGGTTGTGTACGGGGAATCGTTGACTTTGGTTTCAATTAATCCGTCGGCGTATCTGATTTCCCCATAGGAACCGAGCATCATTTTTTTCAGCTCTTGGTCTGCATCGGAAGTGCGGTTGGCGATATTGCGGAATTGGCTGTTAAAATATTCGTCTTTGGCTTTATCTCCGGTGATGCCTTTTTGTTCCAGATATTTGTTGATGGCCAAATATTCTTCATCGGTCGGGGAATCATTGCACTTTTGTGCCGTATGGGCAAACTCTTTGGCTTTTTCTTTGGGCATTGTATTGATGACATCCCGGTAATTTCTCAGGTCAAGGGAAACTTCGGGCGAAACGAAAACATTTTGCAACAGTTTGTCTTCAGCTTCCTTATAGGCGGCATCTTCATTTTTGAGACAGTTAATCCGGGTGGAAAAAGTAAAGCAGCTCTGCAATTTGTCTGCCGCTATGGCGTATTCGGCATGTTGCAGATAGTATGCGGCCTGCCTGTCTTCCCGCCAATGTCTGGCGGCAGCTTCCACGACGGCGCGGACACTTTTGGGGTCATCGGCGGAAAATCCGTTTTTGGTTATGGTTTCACGCAGGCCGGGGTACATATCTAAAATGTCTTCTGTCGGCATTTTAACGGTTTTTTCTTTGCCGTTTAGCGTGGCGGTGTATTCAAAAGTGTTTATGCCCTGTTGTTTTAAATTGGTGTACATTTGGGCTATGGCTAAAAATTCTGAGGTTGTGGTCATATTTTCAGAGAGAAAGTTAAGGCGTGCAGCATTTGCCGGCGTGTGGCGGACATCAAATAAGCCGCATTTTTTTGCCTGAACCTTATGAACCGCTTCGTGCAGGGCAACGACATAGCGGGCGGCCGGATTGTTGTTGCGATACTGGGAGGCATAATCTTTTTCGGGAGAAAGCCGTTGGTTGTCAAAAGTATAAAAAACGATTTTATCTGTTTGTGCGGAATAGCTGCCAAGGGCATTTAAATTGGGGTCATCAGGCTGAAACTGTATTTCCCGCATAAATTGGTGCGGCGTCATTTCTTTGTTTGATGTGATGCCGCCGGGGTTATATTTTTCCTGGAGTTTGGGAAATTCTTCGGCGTTGTAGCCATTGAGAAAGTTATTGCCTTTCCATTTACCGACATAACAGGTTTCCGGCGCGCGGGCAGAAGACTGGTCAACCGGGCGCTGCCATTGTTGTTCCAAGTCGGCGGCTTTGCTGCTGGCTTCGGCAAAAGACCGGCTGAAGTTTTTGAGTTCGTCTTCAAGCCCCCGGTTCATTTCCGCGGCGATTTGTATCATATCCCGTTTTAAGGCCTGCCGTTCTGCTTCCTTGGCGGCTTCGTCGGGCGGCGGGACTGCTG
>ULPZ01026460.1_pt1 | contig 27056 bp, 18 predicted proteins | sample 1953991 | NCBI WGS metagenome assembly ULPZ01 (sample SAMEA4835642, study PRJEB28245) | human gut metagenome | biome: gut microbiome; material: fecal sample | place: Denmark | collected 2008
TGGAGTATGTTTCCGTCGTCGTCAGTAACAAGCAGGTTGCCCCGGCGCACTTCCTCAAAGGGGTTCTGTTCCACTTCGATGGTCAGCTGTCGGCCGGCTTCGATGATGGAGTCGGACAGAAAGATGAAACCGCGGTCGGTCTTGATGTGGCAGCCGTTCCATTCTTCGCTGAACTGTTGGGGCAGGGTGTAAGTCTCGTAACCTCTGCCTGTGCGCAAGATACCGTCTTGTACATCGGTTTCGTTCTGGTTATTACCATTCTGAGCTATTTCCTGCCAGTTGTCCTCCCGGCATGCTGTGATTAGTAGCAATAGCAGTAATAACAGCCTGCCTGTATTGTGTGGTTGGGTATACATATTCTTATTATTCTTATTTTCTTTTCAGTCAGTAGGTATATTTGATAGGACTTCAACGAGTTGGATATAACTGTCTCCGTCGGGTCTCATTACATTCATGTGCAAAAATCTGAAGTATTCTGTAGTGGCAAATGTATTTAATTTTTTTGATGGAGAAAGCCTGCCTATACATATTTTATTGTCATTGTCGGTTGCAAATACGAATGCAGTCTTGTCTCCGCTGAACTGATAGAACTCAGGACCTATGACTGCGTAAATATAACCTTTAGCCCACATTGCACCTATTTCATTATAATACTCAGAGTTAAGATTGAAAAGAATATCTGGATTGTATGTTGTTGTAATCTGCATTAAGCTCTCAAGTTCCTTAACCGTGGGCAGTGAGAAAGTATACATATTGTTGTCAATGAAGCAGAATCTGTATCTTGTATCAGTTCCGGGGACAAAATCTATCATGGATTTGGGCGGGAAGTATTTATCCAGTACATTTCCTTTCTCAGCCCATAAATAGGGTCCAACTTTGACAAACGGCATGTGCTCTATGTAAGCTCCCGGATGATATTCAGTCAACTCTGACAAAGCAGTATATTCGTTATAGTTGTAATCTTCGGGTTTTATGGCATGAATGCCTCCGTTGTATATATAAAGTTCCAATAGTGTACCTTCATCGGGGTGAAACAGTTCGTTGCCTTCATAATTTTGGAATTTTTCGTCCTCAAAAGGTTCATATATAGGATTGTTACCCAACCAGCGGACATAACCGGGCACATGTTCCTTGTCGCCTACGAATACTCCGCCATAAAAAAAGGCTTTATTGTTCAGAACGGGATAGGCTACTATTACAGTTTTGTCCGTGCGTATGCTGGGCACATATTCTTTAGCTAAAAGTACACTTGCGTTTCCTTTTGTTTTGCCTAAGAGTACTCGCTTGTTGCCCTTGTCCCAAAAATCTATCATGGCTTCCCATACAGCAACGTGTGCCGGCGTGTCTTCATATTTTGTTACTTGCGTATTGGTATACTTTTCGAATGCTTCTTCCATCCACGCCCGTTTGGTGGGGTCGTTTATCAGGGTATAGATAGGCGTCAGCTGGCAGCCAATCATGCCTACGTTGTAGTCTTTGGTTTCGGCAGGGTCTTCCTGGAAACTGTTCTGCCAGTTGATGATGGCCGAGGAAGGAACCTGCTCTTTCCGGTCGATGTAGGCTTTGATGGCATTCTGCGTGGCAACCGTTCCGCCGGTGCAGTCGATGCTGGCCTGGTAGTCCAGTCCGTTTTGTTCCACGTATTTGTCGTAGGTAGAACTGCTTTGGCTGGTTTTCTTGCCAAATACTTTTTTGGTGACGGTTTTTACGGAATGCTCTTCCTCGACACTTTGTTCGCGGCTGATAAGCACCTCCAGGCTGATGGAGCCTCCCAGGTCGGCCGACGATACGATGTGGGTACCGAAGGTGTTGATGATGTTGCTGGCATCGCCCACGGACTTCATGTTTCGGATGGCCTCGCGGAACTCTTTGGAGTAGAGGGGGGAGTCGTCGCTGGTGGCTTCGGCTGCCAGTGCGCCGAGGTCGATGGTGCGCGACGAGGTGATTTGTTTCAATCGGATGTATCCGCACGACTGTTCGATGGTCTTTGAGCGGAATACACTGGTCGAACTGGTAGTAACCTTGCCACAGCCCAGGAAAGTGCCGCCCGAAGTCATGTTGTTGGTCAGTTCGCTGGCCAGTTCGGTCAGGGTGTTTCCGGAGAAGGTCTCTATCTCCTGGTAGTGGCGACGGTCTTCGCTGATGATGAGCATGTTCTTCTCTTCTTCAAGCTTCACTACCTGCTCGTAGTCGAGGATGGGTAAGTCGGAAAAGCTTTCGTCGCTGGCATAGTCTTTCATGACGTCGTAGCCGTAGCCCATACGGTGTTTTTTCAGCATGTCGCCGGTCAGGGTAGCATTGTCCTCGTCGTTGTAGCCGCTCTGCCTGATGCGTACTTGCAGGCGATACTCGTCGGGATTTTGGCTGTCGGCCACGGTGATGACGGCAACACGGGCGAAGGGGTCGGTATTTTCTTCTACGCTGAAGCGCAGGTAGGTGCTGCCGTGCAGGCCTTGGGTGGTTTCAAGTGTCAGCCAGTCGGACTCGGTGCTGGCTGTCCAGGCATAGCCTTGGGATTCAACTAAGAACATGTAGAAGTCGGCCCGTGACGGTATGTGCCAGGGATTCTGTGGTACGGATATGCTGACGGGACCAGCTTCCAGCTTGGTTTCGTCGATGACATCGTCGTCCTGGCAGGCAGTAAAGCCGGTCAGCAGGGTAAGAAGTAAAGTCGTTTTGAGTAGGATGTTCTTCCACATGTCTTTGTGATGTTAAGCAGCGTTTCTTAGGGTAAGGAAGAGCAGGTGTGCCCGACTGGTTAGGGCAGATTCAGACACACCTGTTTCCTTGGGATTAAGTTAATAAGTTTATGAGTTTATTAGTTCTTAAGTTAATGTGCATCTATAGTTAACAAACTCAAAATACTAAATACCTGTTATGTTGTTTTTATTGTTTCTCGTCGTTGTCGAGCGACCCCGTAGTGTCTATGTAGTCTTTCAGCGCGTCGTGTGCCGCCGTGTCATCAATAAGTACATAGATTGGAACCAGTTTCATATCGATGAGTACGGCTGTTGTGGGTGCAACCGAAAGCAACCATTGTTCTACAGCTTTGCCCTCCAGTTGACCGCCCGTAGGCAGGATGCTGACCATGGTGACGTCGCCTCCCTTGACAGTGATTTTAGCTTCGATATTCTCAAGGATTTTTTGTTCTGTCTCGGTGTAATCGCCACTGCCCTCTATTTTTACAGTAACACTGTATTGGAGGTCGAGTGCACCACCTGCAGTCATGGTGTCGCCCAATACACTTTTGTTAACAGAGATGTAGTAGTCGAGTACACAACCCATCACGGCTTTGCTGATGAAGCAGGGGCCTACTTCGTCGCAGAAGTCCTTGCAAAGTTTCTTTTTCTGTTCCTCGGAGGTAGCCTCCTTAATGGCAGCCTCAAACTCTGTCACCTTCATCTGGAATCCGGGAGCGTAAATCTCTTCGGCAAGTTCGGGTTTCTGCTTGATAAGGGCAATGAGGTTCATGTAGTTGATTTCGCGCGTGTACTGATAGCTTTTCAGGCGTTTTACAGCGTATTCTTTCTCGGTGGAGCTGCTTGACGAACTGCCGAAATGGCCCTTTACATCGACGGAGAAAGCACTGAAATTGACGTTGACGGAGGCTGCCACGGAAAGTTTGTCTGACAACTCTTCCTGGCTGTTGGCCATAGTCACTTCTTCTTCTACCTGCGGGAAGTATTCGTCAATAAACAAGTCGTAGCGAAGTGCCTGTTGCAGGCTGTCCAGACGGCTCATGTTGAATATCTGCATATTGGTACCCAGACAGTAGTTGCTATTGGGCAGGTATGAGTAGCCGGCACCTTTATTGGACGAAATCATTTTCATGGTCTCACTCATGTCAGGAGTTTCAGCCTGAGTGGTAGCGCGGGTATAAACGTCGCTGCCGGTGCTGCGAGTAGTTGCATCGGCATCAAGTTGTTGCAGGGTGATATTGCCTGAACGGCTTTGGTACCAGTTGATTCCTACAAACAAGCTGACAAGTGTAGGACCTTCACCTTCTTTCTGGAGTGGTACAAGGTAGTCATTGTCGGTGCTCAGACGCCACTTGCCCGGTACGTTGACCTGAATATAATATTCATTGAAGTCGGCAGAGAATACGTCTACCGGCTTGCCTTGCTTATCGACAATGGTGAAGGGCGTCTGTTCTACTACTTCAGTATTCTCTTCTTCATTATCGTCGGTCGGGACATTTGTCAGCACGTTGTTGTCGCTGCACGACGTGGCCGAGAAACCCAGCAGGACTGAAAGGGCACAGGCCGACAGCCATGGCTTGATGTGTAGATTTGAAAAGATGGAATAACTCATAATGTTCTGTAAAATATTTGTGCCGGCATAAATCGGGAGATATATGCCAGACATGAATGGGTTGATTGAAGTTCCCTGTGCATCTGCATGTTGGTACATTATAGATACACAGGGGCTTATGAAAACCTGTCAGCCTCTTATGCGTCAGGTGTTTCTTCTTCATCAGTCAGTTTACCTACGGTTTCCAGGTATTCTTGCAGATGGGCTTTGGCCACAGGGTTGGTCATCAGCAGGCTGATGGGTACCAGTTTCATGTCAATCATGACTGCTTTCTGAGGAGTAATGCTTTGCTGCCAATCAAGCAGGACTTTGTTTTCCAGCGTGCCACCGGTACTCAGGATAGAAACTTTGCTTACTTCGCCACCTCTTACGTTGATTTTGGCTTCAACGTTTTTCACCTTATCCTTTTCGGCCTGGCCATATTCGCCTTCACCGCTGGCGCTAATAGATGTGGATACCTTGATGTCAAGTGCACCACTGACGCTCAGACTGTCGGACAGTTCGCTTTCGTTGATAGAGATGTAGTAATCGAGTACGCAACCCATAACAGACTTGCTGACGAAACAAGGACCAATCTCATCTACAAAGGTCTTGCAGGCTTTCTTTATTTCTGCGTCCAGAGTGCCGTCGGTATTCTTGGCTGCCAGTGAGTCGATATTGTCCTCAAAGTTCTTTTTCATCATGAGGAAGCCCGGGGCAAGAATAGCCTTAGCCATTTTTTCATTCTCATTGGCCATTGCAATGATGTTCATGAAGTTGATTTCGCGTGTGTACTGGTAGCTCTTCATGCGCTTAACGGCATATTGTTTCTTGGCGGTGCTGCTCGATGAACTCTCGTAGGCACCTTTTACGTCGGCAGAGAAGGCGTTGAAGTTCAGATTGACGGAAGCTGCGATTGACAGTTTCTCGGTCAGTGCCGATTCAGAGTCGGCCGTGGTTACTTCTTCTTCTACTACCGGATAGATTTCGTCGGTGATGAGGCTGTAGCCAGTAGCTTTCTGGATGGAGTCGAGCTTGCCCATGTTGAACAGTTGGATGTGTGTACCCAGACAGTAGTTAGAGTAGGGCTGGTAAGAGTAGCCGGCACCCTTGTTGGACGACAGCAGGTCTTTTACGCTTTCAGGGTCGAATTCTGCTGTTTGGTTCACGGTAACTGTTGTTTCGCCTTCAGCACGTGTGGTGACGTCTTGACGGTTGATGCTGATACCGCCTACACGGGCTCCACCCCAGTTGCAGCCTATCAGAACAGGGATAGTGGCATTGCCTTCGCCTTTGGTTTGAGGCAGCGCAATGAAGTCGTTCTGGGACTTGACTTCCCATTTGCCGTCGGCCACTACTTTCAGGTAGTATTCTCCGTATTTACCCGAAATCATGCTGACGGGGTTTCCGCTAGCGTCTACCAGCTGGATGGTGGGTTGTTGCAACGCGTTGTCGATGCCGTTTGTCAGTTCATCGTCGCTGCACGCAGTGTTCAGGCACAAGCCTGCGGACAGGAGACCTGCCAATAAATAGTTGCGTTTCATAAGAAATTAAGAATGTAATTAGTTAATATGATGATGTTTATTGTTTCATTATTTCTTGTTTATCAGCTTGTCCATCGTTTCAGCCACCTGTCCTGTGAACAGCTTGGCCATGGATACCAGCTTGGCATCCATCAGCACCACGTTGGTGTTGCCGGCATAGACTTGGTCGAAGCTGATGCTGTTAATCCATTGATTATACATGGCTTGATCAATGCTGCCACCGGTATTCAGGATGGAAACGATTTGCGCGTCGCCTCCTTTGACGTGCAGGTATTTGCGATAGTGCTCTTTTACTTTCTCGTAAGTTTCTTTGTATCCGCCGTTACCTTCTACTTTTATTATTTCTGCGGCAGTGGCACTGGCGGCAATGTCGATGGTCAGCGATTCGGTGAGTACCGATTTGTCTATCTCCATCTCGTAGTCTATGGAACCACCCATCATGGATCTGGCCACGAAGCACACGCCCCATTTGTCGAGGAAGGTTTGGATTTGGCTCTCAGAAACACCGGTTTTGTTCATTTTCTGCAACTTGGTCCAGTCGGCCAGAAAACCGGGAGCAAAGAGTGCTGAGTCGCCCTTGATGACGTCGCTCACAACGTTCTGATACTGTATGTCGCGGCTGTAGACCACGCGTTTGGTGCGTTGCAGGGCAAACTGCGTTTCCTTGGCCTCTATCTGTGTATAGTCCAGCTGGCCGGTCATGCCGGCTTTGAATACCACAAATACATCAAGCCCCACAGAGCAGTTGGCGCTGATTTGCCTGGACAGTTCTTCCTCGGAGTTGGCAAAGACAAACTCTTCTTCTACCGTGACTGTATTGTCGTCGACCACATACAGGTTTTTGCCGTCGGTCATTTGTCGGTAGTCCATGTAGGCGATGTCGAACACCTGGTACTTCATGCCTTCGCAGTAATCGGCGGTGGCATCGTAGCTGTAGCCGGCACCTTTCTCTACGCTGGGATAGCCTATCAGCATGGAAGCGGCGTTCTGCTTGATTTCAAGCGTCAGTACGTCGTCTCCCTTTGTAAGGGCTATGCTGACGGTGGCTTGCCTTATCTGTGGCTGCTTGTTGGCAGCAATGCTTATTTGCAGGGTGGCAGAGCCGTTGCCGCTGGTCGTGTCGAAGCTGACCCAGTCGGCAGTGCTGCTTGCTTCCCAGTCGCTGTTCGACGATATGGGTATTTGCAGAGCGTTCTGGTTCTGGTCGACGCGGAAGCTCAGTTCGCCGGTGGTGTGTATCCACAGGTCGGGCCCTTCTTCCTTCTGGCAGGCGGCGAGCAGGCACAAGGCGCAGAGCAGACTCATGAGCCGGGCGGTGGTTGTATGTAAGGTGTTAGTGTGGTGCATGAATGCGTATGTTGTCTGTTATTTATTATAGGTATTCTTCCATACTGTTCTTGTAGACCGAACCGTATTGCGCTTCGTTGTAGATTTGCACATGCGAACCGGTAGTGGCCCGGAACAAGTCGTAGTACAGCTCGCGCAGGGTAATGGTCGGGTTGCTGTAGAGTGCGTTGAGCAGCGAATAGGTGAAGCGGTTGCTTAGCCAGACGTTCTTGTAGGGAATGTCGGGCTTGGACGTTTCCCACTCGCCCGAAGCGGTGATGGCCATGATGCCTGGGATGCCTTCGCAACTTTTCATGACGCTGCCGGCGTAGCAGGTCTCTGTTATCCACATCAGTTTGCGATAGGCCTGCTGCTCGTGCAATGTCAGGAACAGGTCTTTGGCCTCTTCGGTCGTAAAGCTGTATTCGTCGCCCCACAGCAGTTCGCCATGGTTGCCGTGTCCGCTCCAGAAGACGATGACGTTGTCTTCCTGGTTGGGGCTGATGACGTGGGGCAGGCGGTCGCTGCGCAGGCCGGTCAGTATGTCGGTCAGGTCGGCCGGAGTCAAGTCGCTCAACTTGTAGTCTATCAGTGCGTTTTCGTAGACGTTGGTCCCTTCGGGGTCAATGTATATCTTGCCCGGGTCGAAGTTGGACGGGTTGTCGGCTATGTCGTCTTCTTCAATCAGCACGATATGTTCGTCATCGTAGCCCTGTATCTTCAGCAGCTGGTAGAACGACAGGGCATCGGCCTGATGCCGGTAGTTGCTCCAGCCTTTGGAGGCGGCAATGACGACAGCCCATTTCTCCCGGAGGGGCAGGTATTCAGGCTCCTCAAGGTCGGTCTCGAAGGTCTGTTCCTTTTCCTTCTTCCAGTTCCAGCTGGAGGTATTGGCATTGGTGCGGTGCGAACCATCGGACGAGCGGTAGTCGATGGGCAGAAACTGATTGCGATACACGAACCAGTGGCTGTACGTGCCGCTCACTACGTTGGTGCAGACTTGCTTGTCGAACACCAGCATGCCGCTGGCCCCGCTTACGGGGGAATATATATTGAACTCAATGAACATAAGCAGGTAGTTTATCATACCTGGCATCCACATGCCTTGCTGTTGCAGCGTTTCGTCCTTGGTCGGCACCGTAATGCGGCGCAGGGCTGCGTTGAGGTCTGCCTCTTCGTGTACGTACAGGTCGTAAGCCCCCAGCAGCGTGAGGAATATGGCATCGTAGAGGTAGGCTTCCCAAGTGGGAGACTCTCCAAACCTCACTTCGTAGGCAATGTCGAAACCCGATTCGGGGTTGGCCGAGAGTCCTGTCCCTTCAATGCCTTCCATCAGCTCGCCACAATCTTGCAGCACGCTCTGCTGGAAAGCCTCGTCGCTGAAAAGCAGGCGTGTCTTTCCGTTGTGGTCGTATTGTTCCAGCATTTTTTTCACGTCGCTTCCTTCGGCTGGTACGCATATCAGCGCTTCGGGTTGAGTGGACAGAGCCTGGCGCATGGATTGCTCCACGTTGTCGGGCGTGTACTCCAGCACCTGGTCTACCTGCATGTTCAGTTCGTTGGCCTGGAAGGCAAACCAGTCGGTGAAGGTCTGTCCGTAGATGTCGTCGGGTGCCAGAAGCGATACGCGCTTGCAGCCCTCTTCCAGGGCAATGGTGAGCAGGGCTTCGCACTGGGATATGTCGGTCTCGACCAGCGACCACAGGAAGCTGCCTTCGTTGGCATACATTCTTATCAGTTCGGCCGACGAGGCATTGGGCACAATCAGTGGTTTCAACGATACAACACATTCGCTGGCCATGACGGCCACGTTCTTGGACAACCGGGGACCGATGATGGCCAGCAGGTCTTCGCGATAGGCCAGCTTGGCGGCCAGAGCTTGCATGTCTTCCGTGTCTTCGTCGTACCACTCAATATCGAGCTGTATGACGTAGTCGTATTGCTGTGCCATGGGTACGCGCAAGTTCTCCTGCGCCCAGGCTACGGTGCGTTCTATGCGTTTCTTTTCCGTTTCGTTGCTCAGGGGCATGATGACCGCCACTTTGTAGTAGACGGTCTCTACAGTCGGGTCTGTTTCTTCTCCCGGCAGGTTCTCAGGTTCATGACGGTCGGAGCAGGCGGCGAGAGCCAGCAACATGACAAGAAGCGGGAGGAAGATGTTGAAGCAGAAGTTCTTACTCATGGTTTTCTCCTCCTTCCTCTGCCAAGTTCTGTTCATATTCCTGTTCTTTTTCGGTAACGATGGGGTAATAGTAGTTTATCAGCTCTTTGTAGCTGTCCTCATATCCTTCCACCCAGTCAATGTCGGCATAGCGTTCGGCTATGCCATAGGTGGTGTGCAGCGTGTCGCCAAAGGTACCTTCGGAGCACAATCGGTTGATGTATTGCTTGACAACCTGGTCGATACGCTTCACGGTGGAGAACGTGATGTGGGCGGAATAGGCCGAGAGGTTGACATCCATACCGGCCGTGTAGAGACGATCGGGGTACTCGCGCGAATAGCGGTAGATGCCCTGGTTGGAGCCTCCGGCTACGGGATAGATAAACCGGTAGTTGAGGTTAGTCAAGCTGTCGGTCTGCTGGTAGGCTTCCTGTGGCATGGAGTAGCCGTTGAAGTCTTGAGCCAGGTAGCTGGTGACAATGTTTTCCCCTTCGTTCTCCAGAAACCCGTCACGGAAACCGTCGATGTTTCTTTTGAGTGACATGTCTGAGGCGTTGGCGGCAATCACGGCTGCACTGTCGGCAAACAGGGTGGCGATGCTGCCAGCAATGTAGGAAGCACCGTACATGTTTATCATGAATGTGTAGAGTGGCAGGTCGGTGCTGGCGGTTTCGAACAGCAGTATCTTCTTGAACAGCTCGTCCGGGATATTGTTCCCTTCGGTAGCAATCCATTCTCTGACGGAAGCTTCGTATTCGTTTCCGGCAATGATGATGGCATCAATGCTTCCGTTGTTCAGAAGCCAATATAGCCAGCCCTGAATCATTGCTTTGCCTTCATCCAGCGTGTTGGGCGAGTAGATGGTGATTTCGGCATTGCCTTCTTCCTGTGCTTCCAGCGCGCCTTTCAGGATAAGGTCGTTGTAGGCATGGTCGCCCAGCCCTTGTGGTGAGAAGACTATGGAAATCCCGGTTTTGGGTTGGGTCGGTTCAGTTGGTTGCTGGTTTGCCGGGTCGTTGTCATTGTCCTGGCAAGCGACCATGAGCAACACAAAGCCCCATATATACATGCAGCTGAGTAGTCTGTTGTAATGTACTTTCATGTAGCAGTCCGATTCGTCTTTCGATGTATTCAATCCCTGTATTCTGTTTGTTTGTTGCCGGGAAGGCGAAGCAAAAGTAGTAAAAAATGGGGAGAATGCACCGGACTGCAAATGAGGAACTGGGGACATCTGGTCATCTATAGGGGACATTTAGTCGCTCATTGGTGACATTTAGTCCCAGACAGCAGGCTGATTGTTTCGTTTCAGTTAACTGAAACCAATGTTTCAGCCTGTTGAAACAAGAGTTTCAGTCCGGTGAAACCAAAGTTTCAGTCCAGAGGAAACTTTGTTTCTGTTCAGTGGAAACATTGTAAAATCCTGTATGGGATGCCTGCCTGTCGGAGTATGTTCTTGTCAGGTTTGTTCAATCTTCTTCCTGGGTTTCGTCTGTGTTTGCTTCCAGCCGGCTTTCTCTGTATTCCGAGGGGTTGATTCCGTACTTGGCTTTGAAGGCACGGCGGAAGGTGCGCAGGCTGGCAAAGCCAGCTTCGTCGGCAATGGCTTGTATGGTGTAGTTGTCGTACTTGTTCAGTAACGACAGTGAGTAATGCAGGCGCAGGTTGGTGATGTATTGCGGGAAGGACATCTGTGTGTTGGCCTGCATCATTTGTGCAAAGCGGTTTTTGCTGATGGACAGCAGGTTTAGCATGTCCTGGCGCGATAGTTCGGGATTTTTGTAGAGTTTCTGTTCTTTTATCAGATGTTCCATCTGTTCAAAAATCTCTTTGTCGGCTGTTTCCTCTGCATTGGTTTGACTGTATTCAGTCTCGTTCGGACAGCTTGTTTCGCTTTGATTTTCAGGTATGTCTGCCTTCGTAACAGCGGTATTCCTTTGTGCGGCTTCCTCGTTCAACCGTTGTTTCAGTTCTTCTATTTTGTCCTCGTAGGTTATCTGTTCGTTGAGGCGGGCGGTGATTTTCCTGTTCTTCTGCTTCACGATGCGGGCGTTGCGCACCACGATGGCGAGGCACAGGATGGCCAGTGCCAGCAGGCAGAGCAGCAGGGTGCGTATGGAGGTGGCCGTCTTGAGCTTGCGCTCCTGCTCTTTGATGGTCCACTCCTTCTCGTGCATCTGCATGAGGGCGTTTTGCTCGGCCAGCTGGCTGCGCAGGATGTCTGAGCTCAGGCTGTCCTTCACGGTGGTCAGCCGTTGTTGGAGGAGGAAGGCTTGCCGGTAGTCTTGCTTGCCTTTGTAGGCTTCTACCAGTATTTCCAGGTTCATTGCCAGGTTGGGGCTGAGGCTGTCTTTCTGGCATTGCGGCAGGTAGTAGTCAATGACTTTGTCGTAGTTCTTTGTTCTCAGGTAATACTGGGCCTCAAAGTCTTGTCCTTCCTTGGTTGCTGCAAATTGGGTGGCTTTGAAGCGTTGGTAGGCTTGCGCTGACTGTTTGCTGTCGCCCAAGGTTGCCAGCAGGGCAGCCTGCTTGATGTAGAGGTAGCCGCGTTGCTGGTCCAGGTAGCCGATGGGTATGTTCTTGTAACTCTCCATTTCCTTGATGACAGCTTCCCGTTTGCGGCACAGTTCCAGTGCCTCTTCTATTTTGTTTTCTTCTTCCAGCTTGCTGGTCAACTGGCCGTAGAAGTAGGAGAGTGTAGGCTTCAGCTTGTATCCTTTGTCGGCTTCCGCATATTCTATGGCTTTGTTGAAGTAGCGGTTGGCTTCCTCATATTGGCGGAGGGAGTAATAGCACTCGCCGATGTAGAACAGCTGTATGGTCTCTTCCTGGCGATCGTTTGTTGAGCGGGCTATACGTATGTTTTCGTCCAGATATTGTATGCTTTGTTCATAGTCTTGTCGGCGCCTGCAGATGTCGGCCAGGATGGACAGCACTTGCAGGTAGTTCTTGGGGTAGGCTTTCAGCGAGTCGTCGGCGTAGGCTTTATGTGTGTAGACTTGGGCCAGTTCCAGCTGTCCTTGGGTGTAATAGACTTGTCCGCGCTGGGTGTTGATGAGGCAGGGCAGTGCTGACTTTCCCTGTTCTATGGCGTCCAGAATGTGCAGTGCGCTGTCGGGAAAGGCAATGTGCAGCCTGATGGCGTTGTCCAAGGTATAGGTAGAGTCGTTGCACTGATTGGCCCGTAGTCCTGAAAATACGGTAAGCAGCAGGAATCCTGTGAGGAGTCTTTTCATTGTTTGTTTGAGTTTGATGGATGTCTTTTTTATGCAAGTGATGGCTGGGGCCTGTGTCGGTTACAAGCCCTTCAGCCCGTCGAGCAACTCCAGGTAGAGTCCGATGGCTTCTTCTATCTCGCTCACCATGACGTACTCGTCGGCCGTGTGCGAGCGGCTGCTCTTGCCGGGACCCATCTTGAGCGAGGGGAAGCGCATCAGTGCTTGGTCGGAGAGGGTGGGCGAGCCAAAGGGCGTGCGGCCTAGCGCGACGGCACGCTTGACCAGCGGGTGGTTGGCGTCGATGTGTGAGGAGCTGAGGCGGAAAGAGCGGGCGCGGGCTTCGCACTTCAGGTGGCGGCTTATCTCGGCAAAGAGTTCTTCGTTGGTGTAGCACTCGTTGCTGCGTATGTCCACCGTGAAGGTGCAGCGGTCGGGCACCACGTTGTGTTGCGTGCCGGCGTTGATGACGGTTACGCTCATCTTCACCGGCCCCAGCAGGGGCGATACTTTCTCGAAGCGGTAGTCGCGCAGCCAGGCAATGTCGTCCAGCACCTTGTAGATGGCGTTGTCGCCCTCCTCGCGGGCGGCGTGTCCCGAGCGTCCCACGGCGGTGACGTCGAGCACCATCAGTCCTTTTTCGGCTATGGCGGGCTGCATGCCGGTGGGCTCTCCCACCAGACCCAGGGCGATGGGCGGCAGTCTGGGCAGCACGCTTTCAATGCCGTCCTTGCCCGACACTTCCTCTTCGCACGAAGCCAGGAAGACAAGGTTGTAAGGCTGCGACGTGAGGCACAGTTGGCGGAACACCTGTAACAGACTCACCAGACTGGCACCGGCATCGTTGCTGCCCAGACCATAGAGCTTGCCGTTGGCTTCCAGCGTAGGCCGGAAGGGGTCGCGCCGCCAACCTTGCACGGGCTTCACGGTGTCAATGTGCGAGTTGAGCAGCAGGGTAGGCTTGCGCAGGTCGAACATGGGGCTGAGGCACCACACGTTGTTGCCTTTGCGTCCGGTTTGCAGGCCACGCTCTTCCAGGTAGTTCTGCAGGAAGTCGGCGGCTTGGGTTTCTTCGCGACTGATGGAGGGAATGGCGATGAGCGATTGCAGCAGCTCCACCGCTTCGGCGGTCAGTGAGGTTAGGTCGGTGTTCATGAGAGTCTATTCTTTATGTTTTCTATATTGTGTGTGCAAACATACAGAAAAAAAGCGAATGAAGCGGAATGCCGGGACAGGTATTCCGTTTCATTTGTTTCTATATAATACCTGGCAAGTTCTTTATTTCATTGACTTGCGCAGCAACTGGCGGTACATGCCGCCCACCAGCGGCCTTACCACGCCTTTCATCTCCAGCTCGAAGAGCATGGCACTCAGGCGGTGTACGGGGATGTTTGACTGTACGGACAGGATGTTGATGTGTGTGTCGCCTTCGCGTACAAGGATGCGCACCACGGCTTCTTCCTCTTCGCTCAGTTCGGGGAAGAGGTTGCCTTGCACGGGTTCCGGATGCTTGCCTTTGGCACGTTCCTGCCAGCCCATGGCCTCTACGAAGTCGGCTGCCGACTGGATGAGTGCGGCCTTGTTGCGTCGTATCAGTTCGTTGCAGCCCGTTGAACAAGCGTCGCCTATGCGGCCGGGCACGGCAGAACTTTCGCGGTTGTAGCCCGAAGCCAGTTCGGCGGTGATGAGCGAGCCGCCCTTGCTGCCAGACTCTACAACGACCGTAGCGTCGCTCATGCCTGCCACGATGCGGTTGCGGCCCACGAAGTTGAAGCGGTCGGGGTTTGTTCCGGTCAGGTATTCGGTCAGCAGGCCGCCGTCGGCCAGCATGTCGACGGCTGTCTTGCGGTGTACGTAGGGGTAGATGCGGTCCAGTCCGTGAGCCAGTACACCGATGGTGGGCAAGTGGTTGGCCAGGGCGGCGCGGTGCAAGTGGATGTCGATGCCGTAGGCCAGGCCGCTCACGATGATGACGTCAGGGCAAAGAGCGGACAGCTCGCGCACAAAGGTGTCGCAGAACTGCTTGCCGTAGTCGGTGGCCTGGCGTGTGCCTACCATGCTGACGATGTGGCGCCGGTTGAGGTCGACGTTCCCTTTGAAGAAGAGTACGGTAGGTGCGTCCTCGCACTCCAGCAGGCGCGAGGGATAGGCCTCGTCTTTCAGGGTGAGGCAACGCAGGTGGTTCTTCTCCACGAACTCCAGTTCCTGTTCGGCACGGCGGAAGGCCGATGGGTTGTCCAGCGCTTGCAGGGTGGAGGCGTGCAGGCCGGGCAGCAGACGGGGCAGGTCGTTGCGGCGTGCAAAGACGTCGCACGCGCTACCGGCAGCCTCTATCAGGCGCTTGGCGCCGATGTGGCCGATTCCGTTGCACTGGGTCAGTGCAATGCTGCAGAGGCGTTCGTCGGTGTACATGGTAGTAGGTGTTGGATATGAGTCAACTAAATATAAGACGCAAACAGACGGTCGAACAGCTCGCTGTCGCTCAACCGGCCGTTGACTACGCACACCGTCTCGACCACGCCTTTCAGCGCGACCTTGCCGTCGCTCTTGCGAAAGATATCCTGGTAGAAGACGTACTTGATGCCCTCCTTCTTCAGGTAGAGTTTGGAGATGAACTCGTCGCCGCTCTTCAGCGGTGTCTTGAAGGCCATGCTGATGCGGGCCACAACGGGGTCAACGCCTTCCTCGTGGAGGGCGGCAAAGCTGACGCCCACGGAACAGAGAAACTCGTGGCGTGTATGTTCCAGATAGTGCTGGTAGTTGGCGTTGTTCACAATGCCCTGCAGGTCGCACTCGTAGTCACGCACCTTCATTTCCAGCTCATAGATGTATTTGTCTGCCATAATAACAATGATTAGTAGTGAATGGTAAATGATAAATGATTAATAGTAAACGGTAGATTCTGGATGGCTAATATCAGTCAGCACAGCTGCCTGTCATTTACCATTAATCATTCACCATTGTTATCATCCTCTCTGATGTTCCACGTCCAGTCCCTTGAAGCGTTTCAGCTCTTCCACGCTGACCAGCTTGTAGAGTTTGTCGCTGGGTCGAATCTTGACGGACTTCATGGAGAAGTGCTCGCCTTTGTGAACCGTTTGCACGGGCTTCAGGTCGACGCGCGCTTCTTCCAGCGTGACATACTCGGCGCCGGTGGTCGGGCCGGTAATGAGTAGCTTGTCGCCCACGCTGATTTCGGCCGCCTCTACCAGGAACTCAGCCACGCCGATGTTGGAGAAGTAGCGGATGCCCTTGCCCACGTATATCTTGCGCTCGGTGGCTGCCGAACCGTAGTTCTTGGTCCACTCGCCCAGGCGCTGGCCCAGGTAGTAGCCGTCCCAGAAGCCTCGGTTAAAGACGGTGGCCAGGCGGCGGTTCCATTCTTCAATCTTCTCGTCGGTGAACGTGTTGTCCAGGTAGGCGCGGATAGCCTCTTTGTAGCACTCTACCACGGTGCGCACGTACTCGGGGCCGCGGGCACGGCCTTCAATCTTGAACACCCGCACGCCGGCGTCCATCATCTTGTTCATGAAGTGGATGGTCTTCAGGTCTTTGGGCGACATGATGTACTGGTTGTCAATCTCCAGTTCGGCGTCGGTCTCCTTGTCGCGCACAATGTACGAGCGGCGGCATACCTGCATGCAGGCACCGCGGTTGGCGGAGTTGTTCATCTGGTGGAGCGACAGGTAGCACTTGCCGCTGACGGCCATGCACAGGGCGCCGTGGCAGAACATCTCGATGCGGATGCGCTGACCCGACGGGCCGCAGATGTTCTCCTCGCAGATGTGGCGGTAGATTTCGGCCACCTGGTCGAGGTTGAGCTCGCGTGCCAGCACCACCACGTCGGCAAACTGGGCGTAGAAACGCAAAGCCTCCACGTTGCTGATGTTGAGCTGCGTGCTGAGGTGTACTTCCTGGTCTATCTCGCGGGCGTAGGTCATGACGGCTACGTCGGCGGCTATGATGGCCGATATGCCGGCTTCCTTGGCTGCACGCACGATGGTGCGCATCAGCGGGATATCCTGGTCGTAGATGATGGTGTTGACGGTGAGGTAGCTCTTCATGCCGTGCTCGTCGCACGTGCGGGCTATTTCGCGCAGGTCGTCGATGGTGAACGTGTTGGCCGAGCGGGCGCGCATGTTCAGGTTTTCGATACCGAAGTAGATGGAGTCGGCTCCTGCCTGTATGGCGGCGGCCAGCGATTCACGCGAGCCCACGGGCGCCATGATTTCAAAGTCTTTCAGTTCCATGTATGTTATTTGATGTATTCCAGTAAGTCGCGTATTTCATTCTCGGAAATACTTTCTTTGTCAGCCTTATCGTAGATGTAGAACAATATCAATGTTCCTTCTTCGACTCTTACAAGGGCATCTGTATAGGTTATGACACGTGCACCATGGCTCTTTCCTTTGCCCTTTGCCGAGATTGCCATGCGTACCTTTCGCACGCCTTTGCCTAAGTCTGTTCCTGCAAACGGATTTTGCTTCAACTCTTCGAGCAGGGTCAGATAGTCAGTTGCAATGGACTTGTATCTTTTTTGAAGCCTCTTCAGGGCACGTTCAAAAGGAGGTATTGTCTTGATTTCTATCATGCTTGCTCTTCCATTAGCAATTCCTTGGCCAGTTCTTCGGCCGGACGTGCCTGAATTTTACCAGTTTTATAGTCGTTCAGCTCTTCGATGGCTTTTTTCAGTTCCTTCATTATGGCTTCTTTAGTATCAGCTTTGCTGTCTTTTTCCATAACTTTGGACAGACGCCTTTTGATATTCTTGCACGCCTCGGTCATTTCTTGCAAGAATTCCTGGTTGTCGCTGTTGATAATCTCCCTTACCAACATCAGTTTTTGCGTTTCCAATCCTACTGTTGCCATGCCATTTCCTTATTAATGTGTATAATATCACACAAAGATAGTTCTTTTTTGCAGTATCCCTTCCTTTTTTCCGTACTTTTGCAGCCCAAACCCAACAGAATTATGAAGATAGCCAACATAGACCTGGGCCCGCAGCCCGTGCTGCTCGCCCCCATGGAGGACGTGACGGACCCCGCTTTCCGACTGATGTGCAAGCGCTTCGGCGCAGACATGGTGTACACCGAATTTGTGTCGGCCGACGCGCTGATACGCTCCATCAGCCGCACGGAGCAGAAACTGAACATCAGCGACGAGGAGCGCCCCGTAGCCATACAGATATACGGACGTGACACGGCCACGATGGTAGAGGCCGCCAAGATTGTGGAGCAGGCACGGCCCGACATATTGGACATCAACTTCGGCTGCCCCGTGAAACGCGTGGCAGGCAAGGGTGCCGGGGCGGGCATGCTGCAGAACATTCCGCTGATGCTCGAAATCACCCGTGCCGTGGTCGATGCCGTAAAGATTCCCGTCACCGTGAAGACGCGCTTGGGCTGGGACGCCGAGCACAAAATCATCGTCGACCTGGCCGAGCAGCTGCAAGACTGCGGCATCAGTGCACTGACCATCCACGGCCGGACGCGTGCACAGATGTATACCGGCGAGGCCGACTGGACGCTCATAGGCGAGGTAAAGAACAATCCGCGCATGCACATTCCCATCATTGGCAACGGTGATGTGACCACTCCGCAACGGGCGCGCGAATGTTTTGACCGCTACGGCGTGGATGCCATCATGATAGGCCGCGCCAGCTTCGGGCGGCCTTGGATATTCAAAGAGGTGAAACATTATCTGGAGACGGGTGAGGAATTGCCACCCCTGAGTACGCGGTGGCGCATGGAGGTGCTGCGGCAGGAAGTGGAGGACAGCGTCAATCTGCTGGACGAGCGGCGTGGCATCCTGCACGTGCGGCGCCATCTGGCAGCCAGCCCGTTGTTCAAGGGCATTCCCAACTTCCGCGATACGCGCATTGCCATGCTGCGGGCGGAGACAAAAGAGGAACTGTTTCGCATCTTTGACGAGGTGGAAAACACGTATTTTGCCGCTGCGGAAGGCAATGCCTGAGGGCGTTTGATAGTAGTTAAGACTTATCGCGATAGCAGTTAACTGCTATCGTTTGAGGAGTACACTGCTAACGTGATAGTAGTTAACTGCTATCAAACGAGGAGTTAACTACTATCGAGGCAGTGATAAATGCCTTTAAATCAGTGGGTATGGAAAAAGGAAAGGACATATCAGCCGTCTATAGGGCTGGTATGTCCTTTTTTGCTTTATTCAAGTTTGGATTCGGCTCAGCGCACCTGAGTGGCTACTGAGAGGCCGGATTTCTCGGCTTGTGGCAGGGCAATGTTGAGCTGGCGGGTCTGTCCGTTGAGGCTGACGTTGACGCGGATGGAGGCTGGGTTCTCGCTCTCGCAGCGCGGATTGGCCAGGTTCAGCTTGCCGGTCTTCTCGTTCCAAAGCAGGGCACAGGGTGCTTCGGGCTGAAGCACGGTTCCGTCGGGCAAGGTGAGCGAGGCGGGGGCATAGAAGATAGCTTCGGTCAGTCCCAGCGACTTGTGGCGCACGGCCTGTAGCTCGGTGGTATTCGACAGAATCTCCACAGGCAGGTCGGTGGCATATTGTTGTGCCTCGGCGGTTTTCTTCATGCCCGGGCGAACCAGGTAGGCATAGCTGCCGTTGGTAGGACGCTGGCCGTGGTCGATGGTCAGGCTGAACAGCTCATTGGCTGTGGACACGTGGCAGGTGGCCTTGGGGTCGAGCAGGAAGTAGCCTACTTGTCCGTGGAGCACCCACTTGTTGCCGGTCAGCGTCTGCTTGCCTTTCAGCGAGGCCGCTTTTCCGTTGTTTTCATAGTTCACTTTTCCGTCGGCATTGCACTGGTTGATGGTGGTCAGCACCTCGGCCTTTCCTTGCGGATTGCTGATGCCGCTGCCCAGACAGACGTACTCGTTGTCAAAGTAGAACCACGCTTTGTGGGCTTGCAGGCCGTGGCGGTCCAGCTTCATGCCGCAGGCACCGTAGATGCTGTCGCTGACGCCGCCGGCAAAGTCGCTGCCGTTGCCACCGCCTTCGCCCCAGTCGGGTATGGGCAGGGGTTCGTTGCCCTGTTCGGCGGTGATGCCGGGATACCGACGGTTGTTGAAGCGCTTGAAGAAGTCGCGGTCGTACTCGCGTCCGGTCACGAAGAGGTAGTTCACGCCGTTGGAGGCATAGTAGTTGAAGTTGCCGTCGCCGTTTCCGGCCTCGTTGCCCACGGTGCGGGTAGAGGTCATGCGGCTGCTGGCCATGTAGTTCGTGCGGCGGTTTATCATGTAGTCAAAGCGCCAGAACATGCGGTTGCCTTGCAGGCCGTTGTCACCGCTGATGTGTTGCAGGGCCAGCTTGGAGGCTTCTTTCGTGTCGGGGTCGCTCAGTTTGTAGACCCGTTCGGCCAAAGCCTTCACGGCATCGGAGAATTGGTTGGAGTGGATGTAGCGTCCGGCATTGTTGGGGTCGTACTGCCGGCTGAAGAACACCCACTGCACGCCTTGTATGAAGAGCTGCTGCAGAAGGTCGACGCCTTCGCTCTGATATTGGGTTCCTTTACAGAACTCCAGGTAGGAGAGCATGGAGTTGACAAATTCCTTGCCATAGCTGGTGAAGTAGAGCTGGCGTCCGCTGCCGCAGTGCTGGGCAAAGAGGTAGTCGGGCTGGATGCCTTCAACGGGTTGTATGGTGAGCAACTGGCTCATCTTCTGCTGGTAGTCCTTCATCTGCTCTTCGTTGCGGGTCAGGATGCTGGCAGCCAGCGAGCCCATGATGATGTCGGCACCGTTGGCTCCGGTCATGTGGCGTGGAGCTGCTTTTTCGTAGCTCCAGCGCAGGTAGCTTATGGTCTTGTCGAAGAGGGCCTTGTCCTGCTTTATCTCTTGGTTCATCAGTACGACGCTGGCCGAGAGTTCCTTGGGGTAGGGTATGTAGCGGTACCACCAGTTCTGTGCCTGGTGATTGGTGTCAACCCAGAAGTTAAGCGACTTCAGGTAGGCTTCCTTCAGCTTGTAGTTATGGTAGTAGGCATTCTGCGGCTGCTGATAGGCGCAGGCCAGGGTGATGAGGTGCTGCACATGCTTGCGCGGCGAGCCGTCGGTGGCGCGGTAGTTGAGGTTGATGAAGGCGCCGTCGGGCGACATCAGCTTTAGCAGTCCGTCCACGGTCTCTTTGCCAGGATTCTTGCTGAGGTACTTCTCATACATGCGCTGGTAGATGACGTCGAAATCGTCGGCCACAGCTCCGGCAGCCATAAGCAGGCAGCAGGTGGCTACGACGATGGTTCGGATGGATGTAGATAGGTTCATTTGTTTTTTTAGGATTTTGGGGTTAAACAATACAGGGAGGAGCCTCTCGGTTCCTCCCTGTTCCAAAATGATTAAGGTCTATTATTTGATTAAGGTCAGAAGTCTTGCGTATATATGGTTTGTTTTACGTTTTTTTACTTGGGGTATCTTCGGAGCTTTTGTGGGGGAGGCTCCGAAGATATCTGTGTCAGCTTATTCAGTTACAACTACTGTGTACTCTTTCACAACCGAAGTCTCCTGCTTGTAGTTTCCGTTGGTAGCTACAAAGGTGGCGGTGTAGGTGCCGGGAGTGTTGTAAGTGTAATTGTAAGCGTTCAGGCTTTGGTGCATGCTCTTGATGGCGGTTCCGGCATCGGGGGTACAGCCGTTGACAACAAACAGGTCTGAAACAAGCCAGCTATATTTCAAAGCTGTACTACCACCTGAACTGTGGATGAAAAACGCATTCCAATTTTTGACATTCCAGATACCAGATGTGTTGTTGGTTACTGTTCCATAAGCTCGGTTACTTGTCATGCTGGCCTGGTCTTTCAGGTTGTGCTTATGTAGCATGTTAAGTGGAGTGAACCCAAAAGAAGATGCACTGAGTGAAGTCTCTTGGCCAGTAGTCATGGTATTCTGTATCATCATGTTGTTGAAAGTGAATTTTGTCTGACTATCATTGGCACCCAGTGTGATTCCTCTATAATCATAGCAAATAGCTATGGAAACCCGCTTGCCCATGTAGGGTGACATATCTATTTCGTAGTCTTGTGCCTTGGCTGCTGTAGGAAAGTCTGCTGCAGGAATCAGGGTTTCCCACGCATGTTGCTCCACCAATACAGAGTCTTCTTCAAAGGCATTTTTTGCCATTCCGGGAAACTCACTGGAGATGTACATCGTCAAAGCGCCTGCTGGTTTACCATATTGAGGTGTCAGCGTAAACTTCAGTTTAGAGCTTACAATCAATTCTTCTTCTACAGTAACACGGTCTTTGTAGCGGTATTCCTTTCCAGCTTCGCCACTGAAGAAAGTCAGGAAGTCGGGGTCACCACCTACTTTGAACGGAATAGGAGTGCCTTGTTTTACGGTGATGGTTTTACCGTCGAATTGAACGTTGTCGTTTGTTTCGATGGCGATGTCCAGTTCGACATCTTGTACCAATTCATTCTCGCAAGATGCGAAGACCATGCTGGCTACGCCCAATGCTATAAATAATTTATTCAGTTTCATAATTCTTCTTTTCTGTTTTTATAGTTCAGATTATTAGGATTACCAACCCGGGTTGTTTTCTGTGATGGCTGTGTTGACAGACATTTCAGTATCGGGGATGGGATAGTAATTGTAAGTGTCGGTAATCTGGAAGAAAGTCCATACACTGTAGGTATCACCACCTGTCCAGTTGCCGGCAGCACCTTGCTGTGCGCGCGATGCCAGTGCGTTGAGGCTGCTAACATATTCGCCCCAGCGGATGAGGTCGAAACGACGAGTATATTCAAAGCACAGCTCCATGCCGCGTTCGTCTTTCACTGCCTGACGGAAAGCATCCTTGTCGAGGCTTCCTTCTTCGAAAGTAGAGATGCCAGCACGGTTGCGGACTGCGTTGAGGCATTGGTAGGCCAGTGTAGTAGGAGCAGGGTTGATTTCGTTTTCAGCTTCGGCAATCATCAGCAGTACGTCAGAGTAGCGCAATACGGGGAAGTTGATAGAAGTGTAGTTGGGGTTCTTCTTCACATTCTGTGATTCGTATTCGCGACGGTACTTGGCACCGGGACGAGAATAGTTGTTGTTGGCTTTATCGTTAGCAGCCATTTCAAAGTCACCGACGTTGGTTCCAGTATTCTCACCATATGAGTATGACTTATCCCAGTATTGTCCGCGTACTTCTTCCATCTTTCCTGTGAAGAATTTACGGCCGGTTACACCTTTACCATTGGTCTTCTGTACATATTCAAATGGGGCAATGTTCCAGTTCATACGTTCAATGTCACCGTTAGCTACATAGAGTTCGTAAAGTTTGGGAGTACTGCGATAATAGGCGTAAGCATACCCCGGGTCTTTAGCTCCGGTGATGCTTTGGTCGTCGATACGGGGAGCATTGATACCAATCAGGTTACCGATACGACCTTCAGCACGTGTTTCTGTGCTATAGTTTCCGGCAAATTCAATTTCCCAGATGCTTTCGTTGGCAGTAGTGTTGTACTGGTTAGAGCAGAGGTCGATGAATACATCCCAGTAGTTCTCGGCCAGCCCGTGGCCTTCGTTCATTACTTTCTGAGCAAAAGTGCTGGCCTGCTTGAAGTATTCTTGAATCTTAGTCTGGTCACCAGCTTCGTGGTCACGATAGTGTTCACCGGCACGGAACAGGTAAACACGTGCCAGAATACCCCAAGCTGTAGATTTGGAGATGCGGCCGGGTTTGTAGTTCAGTTGAGAGGCTGACAACAGACCGTCGGTGCATTCGTCCATTTCCTTCACGATGAAGTCGTAGATGGTTTCCTTGTCTGTACGCGGAATGCTCAGTCCGGTTACGCTTTGGGTGGATGTAGTCTTGAAAGGAACATCGCCCCAGCCTTCTACCAGGATGAAGTAGTAATATGCACGCAGGAAGCGGGCTTCAGAACGGTATTGAGCGCGCAGCTCAGGAGAAATTTGGCTATCTGCTATCTTGTCGATGTTCTCCAGGAAAGTATTGGCACGGTCGATACCGGAATATAAAGTAATCCACAACTGGCTGAAATAAGGTGAACTGGCTGTAGCGTTGTTACAAGAAATAACGCCACTGGGTTCCGGATTACGTCCACCACCATAGTGAGCCAAATCGTCGCCTGCAGCCAGGTGGATATAACGGTTACCATAGAAGTTCTGTGATGCCAGCGGTGCATAAACAGATGTCAAGAACGAACTGGCCTCGGCAGCATTGTTGAAGTAGGTTTCAGGTGTCAGCTCATACGGTTCTTTTTCCAAGAAATCGCAAGAAGCTACTGCCAAGCAAGTGAAAACGGTAAATATAGCTGTTTTTAAAGATTTCATATTGTATAGATGTTTAATGGATTAAAAACCTAAGTTAATACCAAAGCTGATGTTCAAGGCGCGGGGATAAGATGAATAATCGAGTCCCGGTGTCAGCGCAGAGTCACGGATAGATACTTCAGGGTCGTAACCAGAATAGCTGGTCCATGTCCATAAGTTCTGTGCAGCTACGTATACACGTGCGTTGCTTATTTTGTACTTGCTCAGGAATGTCTGCGGAATGTTGTAGCCAAGCGTTACTGATTTCAGACGCAGGAATGAGGCATCTTCTACAATACGTGAAGAGATGACCAAGTTAGAAGCTGAGTTGGTGGCTGCCGGTATATCACTGTTAGGATTCTCGGGTGTCCAGCGGTTTGCATAGCTTGCATACTGGTTCAATTCACGTTGCTTTTGCCATCCACTTTCAAAGAAGAGGCGGTTAGCATTAATAACATCGTTGCCATAGCTCCACTGGAAGAAGATGTTCAAGTCAAATCCTTTATATTCGAAATTGTTGGTAAAACCACCGGTGTGGATGGGAGTACCACGACCAATCATTGTACGGTCGTTAGAGTTAATAATACCATCACCATTCAAGTCTTTGTATCTGGGCATACCGGGTTGGGTGTTGGCCTCGCTTGAGAAGTAAGGAACGTTACCTTTCAGAGTATAGGTATTACCTGATTTATTGAAATCATCATATTTGTATGTTCCTTCATAGATATAACCGTATATCATACCCATGGGATAACCAACTTTGGCTATGTAGTTAGGCTGGCTGTTGAATTTCTGGTCGAACTGTGCAGTGCTCAACAAGGCGGTTTGTCCTTCGGTCAGTTCCAGAACTTCGTTTTTGTTGAAAGCAATATTGAAATTGGTGCTCCACTTGAAGTCTTTCTTGTCGATGTTGACAGTATTCAAAGTAAGCTCTATACCTTGGTTGCGTACTTTACCGATATTCTTCATGGCGGTTACGTAACCTGAGGTATAAGGCAGGGTAGCATCCAGCAACAGGTCACGGGTAGTCTTGCGATAGATATCCATAGTGAAGCCGATGCGCTCGTTGAAGAAACCGAGGTCAAGACCGAGGTTCCATTGTTCGGTTGTTTCCCATTTCAGGTCTTCGTTGGGCAGTGAAATAGGAGCTACACCTACGCTTTCAATGACATTGTCAAAAGGATATACCGTGTTAGGTATGTCGGCTACTTCGCGATGGCTGCGAATCATGTCGAGCAGTGCATAGCGGTCGTATTCACCAATACGGTTGTTACCTGTCAAACCCCAGCTGAGACGCAGCTTACCGCTTGACAACCATTTCTTGTATTGCTCCATAAAGCTTTCTTCTGTGAAGCTCCAAGCCAGAGAGGCAGAGGGGAAGTAACCGTAGCGGTTCTTCTTGCTGAACTTGGACGAACCGTCGGCACGGAACGAGAATGTAGCGTAATACTTTGACTTATAGTTATAGTTGGCATTTCCAAAGTATGAGAACATGGCCCAAGAAGACTTGGAAGAGTCTGTTGTATTGATGGTACCTTGGCTCATACCTGCCATACCCAGTGATTCGTTAGGAATATCGCGGGTACTGTAAGCGTAGTATTCATAGTCAGAGTTCTGCAGAGTTGTACCCAGCATGGCGCTCAGAGAGTGGCGGTTCTTCCAATTCTTCTGGTAAGTCAGCAAGTTTTCGTTCAACCAGGTCAGGCGTTCTGAACGTCTAACTTCGGCATTTACACCCATTGTAGAACGGGGACCACCGTAGCGTGTCTTTGAGTTGTTGAAGATATCGTTGTGACGATTGTCGTATGTCCAACCACCGGTAACTTTCAACTTCAGTCCGGGGAGGAATTCATATTGAACATAACCGTTCAATTGCAGGTTGTTTGTATAGTTCTTACGATAAGTATTCTCCAAGTCGAGAATTGGGTTGAAACGATAGTCGTTGGCATCGTCAGCCGTTCCCGGGTCAATCAATTCGTTGCGCAGGTCGTCCAAAGAACCGTTAGGATAAGCCACCGGACGATAACCCCAAACACTGTAGAAGAGGTTGTTCATACCAGAATAAGAGCTTGAAGATGGAGAACTACCATTTTGGATAGAACGAGAGAAGTTGGCATTCAGGTTCATGGTCAGTTTCTCGTGCTTAACGGTAGTATTCATACGTGCCTGCAAACGTTCGTAACCTGTTTCCAGCAAAATACCGTCTTGGTTGTAGTAAGAAAGAGAAGCATTGTAGCGTACACCTTCTGTACCACCTGTCAGACGCAAGTTGTGGTTGTGTGACCAAGCTGTACGGAAGATGGCGTCCTGCCAATCTGCTTCGGGTACGTTGCGGTAGTCGTCGAGTGTCCACTGCTTGCCGTTGTAGTCCATGAAGTAACGTTCTGCTGTACGAGTCGGTTCGATTTCGTTCTGCAGTTTTACGAATTCGTAGCCGCTCATCATATCCAGAGTCTTTGTAACCTGTGATATACCGAAGCTGCCGTCGTATGAAATCTGAGGCTTTCCGATTTTACCTTGTTTGGTTGTGATGACTACAACACCGTTGGCACCACGCGAACCGTAGATGGCGGTAGCAGAGGCATCCTTCAAGATGTTGGTAGATTCAATATCGTTAGGGTTGAGGGCAGCAGCCTGTGCAGGGTCTTCAACAGGGAAACCGTCGATGATGTAAAGAGGGGTGTTGTCCTGTGTCAGTGAGTTGTTACCACGGATAGTGATGTTCATGGTAGAACCCGGCATACCTTCACCAGAGCTTACGTTTACACCGGCGATACGTCCACCCAGTGCCTGGTCGAAAGAAGCAACAGGAGCACTCAGCAAGTCTTTCATGTTGGCTTTGGCAACAGAACCAGTCAAGTCTCCCTTGCGTACTTCCTGATAACCAACTACCACCACTTCGTCCAAAGTCTGGGTGTCTTCTTCCATCTTAACAGAAAGGCTCTTTTGATTGCCTACAGTGATTTCCTGTGTCTTGTATCCGATGAACGAAAAAACAAGGACATCGGAAGACTTGACGTTGGGCAGCGTGAACTGTCCGTTCAGGTCGGTGATGGTACCATTGCTGGTGCCCTTGATTACAACGCTCACACCAGGAAGCTCTCCCATGGCGTCGATAACTTTACCTGTAACCTGGCCACCCGTCTGCGCTTGAAGACCAAAGCTGAACAAAATAGCCAGTAGCATTAAGGTTACTTTTTGTCTCATAATATTAATTTAATTAGTTAATAATAAAAATGTATTTCATTATAAAGTTGGGGTCTAAATAGGTGCTGTTAGCGCTGCT
>ULPZ01074539.1_pt1 | contig 26390 bp, 27 predicted proteins | sample 1953991 | NCBI WGS metagenome assembly ULPZ01 (sample SAMEA4835642, study PRJEB28245) | human gut metagenome | biome: gut microbiome; material: fecal sample | place: Denmark | collected 2008
TTGGCAAAAAAGCTCTCAATGGCATCCTCTGCAAAGAATTCTGCTTCCCTACCAAAGCACATCTCATTTTGGGTGATGAAATCGGAACAAAATGCAAAAACCTTGAGCGAGTGGTGTTTCCCGACTACAAGGAAATAGATTACGACCCGATTGCCCGATATGACGATTTCACAAGCATAACCACAGTATGCAGCAATCTGTTCACCAACTGCCCCATGCTTAAAGAAGCTGTTTGTCTTGGAGCCACACCTCCGGAATTCAACATTCCCCAAAGATTTTTTGAGGAAGGCTACGTTAATCAGCCAACCAAAGTGTTCCGGATAATTGACAATTGCGAAAACTGTATATTAAAAGTACCCGCAGGCAGCGAAGAACTCTATCGTGCTCACCCGGTATGGGGACTGTTCAAGCAGATTGTCGGTTTTGAAAACGGTAATTACAATGCCATAGACCCACCCGACATTGACACCGAAAACACCCAAGAATGCACACGGTACTTCAACCTCAATGGAATAGAGGTTGACCACCCCGCCAATGGCAACCTCTACATACGCCGTTCCGCCACCAAAACTGAAAAAATCATCTTTTAACATCATCATCCCAATCAAGGACCGCCCTGTGCACAAAGCATGAGGCGGTCTTTTTGCTGTTTTTAACATAATTGAGTACTTTTGCGTCAGATTTCATCTTTCATCACACCGTTAGAGCAATGAAACGTATCTGCGCTATAATTCTGTCAACACTTGCCGCACTCTCAGCCTCAGCTTCTTCATCTGAAACCGAGAAAATTGATTACACACCACACATTCATGGCGTGTTGCGTACACGGTTGGAAGTAAACACTACCGATGGCGAATACCGATTTCAGGTCCGCAACGCCCGCGTCACCCTTGACGGAAAAATAGCTTCTTGGGCAGATTATTTCATTCAATCCGACCTGTGCGACCAAGGTAAAATGAAAATTCTTGACGCTTATGCGCGCATCACACCCTCCAAAAACATCTTCTTTCAGGCCGGACAATTCAGAATGCCATTTGGCGTGGAATCTTTTCGCGGACCAGCTACATACATATTCGCCAACCGTTCGTTCATGGGCAAACAGATGTGCAATTATCGCGCCGTAGGATTCAAGGCCGGCTACAAATTCAGCAACATACCCGTGGGCATCGAAGCCGGACTCTTCAACCCCTCGGCCATAGGCGACCACACCGGCTGGCACAAAGACATCGCCTTCGGTTCCAAATTATGGTACAAGCTGCGCAATGTCACCTTCACCACCGGCTTCCAGTCAATCCACCCGTCTGCCATACGCGCCAACCTCGTTGACGCATCAGTATCATGGCACACCGACCGTTGGCAAGTGGAGGCCGAATACATGTATGAGCATTATGCCTACAGCGCACACAAGCCCGCCCACAGCTACGTGGCTTTCGCCGACTACCGTTTCCCTATCAAAGCATGGAAATTCAACCGCCTCTCATTTCAGGCGCGATTTGACGGCATCACGGCCCATTCTTCAGCAATCCCCGACGACAACGGCCACCTCATCACCAACAATCCCGCTTGCAACCGTGTGACACTCGGCTCAACCATTAGCTACATCCACACTAAAAGCATTTGGCTTGACATACGCGCCAACTACGAGAAATATTTTCATCATTCTTCCACCTTCGTCACCTCCGCACTCGGCGACAAAGCCGTACTTGAATTAGTGTTCCGCTTCTGATTTCTTCCCGTTTGCCAAGCTTTATGGCCTCCGATGTTAGGGATATTCGGCATTTTTGTTTATATTTGCCGAATATTTATAACAGTTTATGACTATCAACGAAATACAAGACGAAATCATTGACGAATTTTCGGAAGTGGACGATTGGATGGACCGTTACGCCATGATCATAGATCTCGGCAACTCACTTCCCCCCATTGACGAAAAATTCAAAACACCCCAGCACCTCATCGAGGGATGCCAGAGCCGGGTGTGGCTCAACGCCGAGGAAAAAGACGGCAAAGTATTTTACACCGCCGATTCCGATGCCATCATCGTTAAAGGCATCATCGCCCTGCTCATCAAGGTGCTCAACGGGCACACTCCTGACCAAATTGCTCATGCCGACCTATATTTCATCGACAAAATCGGCCTCGCCGAAAATCTTTCACCCACTCGCTCCAACGGCCTGCTCGCCATGGTCAAGCAGATGCGGTTGTATGCAGTGGCCATGAGCATGCGCGACAAAGCAAATAATTAATCAACTATACCCACAAAACTATGTTCAAAAACCAACCCAGAGGACTCTACGTGCTTGCCTTGGCCAACACCGGCGAACGCTTCGGCTACTACACCATGCTTGCCATCCTGCTCCTCTTCATCCAGGCCAAATTCGGTTTCTCAACCGCATTGGCCGGCACCATCTATTCCTCATTTCTCGCATTGGTTTACTTCATGCCCATGATTGGCGGATGGATTGCCGACAAATGGAATTTCCAGAAAACCGTGACTCTTGGCATTGGTGTGATGTTCCTTGGCTATCTTGTTATGGCTATTCCCACCCAACGCGGAGCCGTATCATCAATGATAATCATGTTTGCCGCACTGCTCCTGATCTCAGCAGGCACCGGCCTGTTCAAGGGCAACCTGCAGGTCATGGTGGGCGATCTTTACAACGACCCCCGCTACAGCGACAAACGCGATGTGGCTTTCTCTCTTTTCTACATGGCCATCAACATCGGTGCCATGTTTGCGCCCATGGTCACTGTTTGGCTTTGTGAAGTGGCCCTCAATGCCAACGGTCTTGTTTACGACGGTGCCATACCCAGCATCTGCAACAAGCTTCTTGCCAACGAGGCCCTGACACCCGAGGCCACCGCTACCCTTACAGCATTTGCTCCTCAGGGAGCTGACCTCAAAGCTTTCGCCACAACCTACATGGACACCATTACCACCGGCTACAGCTATGCTTTTGCAGTAGCTTGCGCCTCTATGGTGGTCAGCTTCATAATCTACAAGCTTGGAGCCAAAACCTATGCCGGCGTCACCGACAGCAAAGGTGCCGCTAAAGGTGCCGCCGCTGCCGCTCCCGTCAAGGAACTCACTCCCGAGCAGACCAAGAGCCGTATCACTGCCCTCCTGCTCACTTTCGCCGTTGTAATCTTCTTCTGGATGGTGTTCCACCAGAACGGTGCCACACTCACCAAATTCGCCGAAGTATTCACATCTTCCGAATCCACCGGGTGGACACGCATTGGATTCAACATCTGGGCTCTTGTCACCATTGTTGTAGGTGTTTATTCATTCTTCAACATCGTTCAGAGCTCCAAGTCAAGCAGCCGCCTCATCTCCGGCATAGTGTTCCTTGCAGCTTGTGGTGTACTTTACTACATTTACTCTATCACCCCCGACACAGTGTCCGGACTTCAGCCACAGGTTTATCAGCAGTTCAACCCCTTCTATGTCGTTGCGCTCACCCCGTTCTCTGTTGCCTTCTTCGCTTGGCTTGCCAAGAAAAAGAAAGAGCCTTCGGCTCCACGCAAAATAGGCTACGGTATGCTCGTGGCCGGTGTGGCTTTCCTGATCATGTGCATCGGTTCCATCGGACTTGGCGTAGCCCCCGAGCAAGGTCAGGGTCAGCATCTTGTAAGCCCCAATCTCCTCATAGGCACATACCTCGTCCTCACATTTGCTGAACTTCTGCTTTCGCCCATGGGCATATCTTTCGTCAGCAAGGTAGCTCCTCCCAAATACAAAGGGGCCATGATGGGATGCTGGTTCGGTGCCACTGCCATCGGCAACTATCTGGTGCTCATTCCCACCCTGCTCTGGAACTCAATTGATGTTTCACTGCTTTGGGCCATTCTTATCGTGCTCTGTCTCATCTCGGCCGGATTCATATTCTTTATGATGAAACGCCTTGAGGCTGCAACCTCCGATGACGATGACACAGCTCCCGTTCCCGATGCTATTGAAACAGTGGAAGACGACGCAATCTGATTCACGCATCTGTCACATAACTCACACGCGGAGCAAACCAACCGCCTGCTCCGCGTGTTTTATTTGCACTATGATGATATATACATTAAACATACTGTCCCAATGGCTCGTGATAATAGCCGCAGTTACAGCGACCACTCTCACCGGATATGCCGTAAACCGATTGCGCAGCGGCAAAGCCACATTGCGTCGCAACTCTACCCCGTGACCAAAATCCGCAAGAATTTAGGCCGACAGGCAAATACATTCTTAAAAAAATGGGGGCAAACAGATTGTAATTAAAAAAAATGTGGTATCTTTGCACTCGGATTTGATTCCGGCGCAAGCTTCGGGGTGTAGCACAGTTGGCTAGCGCGCCACGTTCGGGACGTGGAGGTCGGAAGTTCGAGTCTTCTCACCCCGACTCTTAAGCAACTAATTGCCTGTGAGTTATAACTCACAGGCAATTTTCATATTCTACAGCGGTATATTTTCCTCAGCAGCGCTATTGCTCCCAACCCCAGCACGGCACCCGCCATCATCCACCACCATATCTTCCCATATATCATTTCATGCGTCTTGCCCCGCGATTGATATGGCTGCGGCTGCACGACTCTCACGGTATCGGTTCGCAAAACACTCACCGTATCGCGCATCATCCGCACTCGCTGCACCTCCCGTTGCACCACACTGCTCGTCCCCTCGGGCATAATCCTTACCGTGCATCGTTCCGCCACAATAACGGTATCGGCCACTGTTGACAGCACTCGTTCGCGCTCCTTCGACGCATACTCCGATTCCGTCGGCACATAAACTGTCCTGTAGCACCCCGTCATCACAACGGCTGCCATCACCGCTGCCAGCCACCTCATGACCTGTGCTGCAAGTGTGAATACTCCGCCGAGGCATCAAAACACGGACACGCCTTCGCAGCATATTCGCAATGACCGTGAACACTGGCTCCGGGAAACTGTGCGCACAGCTCGGCAATCAACCGTTCAAGCGACTCCCTCTGCGCAGCCGTGCGGGTATCGGCGGGAGTGCGGCCGTCCTCACTGCATCCTCCCACATAGCACACCCCTATCGATCTGCTGTTGTGACCCAGACAGTGTGCGCCTGCCACGGCTATTGGCCGCCCCGACTCTATTCTGCCGTCTATACGCACCACAAAATGATACCCCGCATCACAAAAACCCCTTTGCTTGTGCCACTTTCTTATGTCATCCACCGAAAAATCCTTTCCTTTGGGAGTGGCCGAGCAATGCACAATAATCTCATCAATCTTTCTCATCATCACATATATTTATATTTAAATGCCGCGACGTTTTGTCCGCCAGAAATCTGCGGGCCAGCGATGCCCACCGCGCCCCGTTGCATGAAGCCTTGTTTTCCAGATACGACCAGAATTGCCATCCGCACACCGCACCGGCCACCACCTGCCTCAAATCCACCTTCACCACCTGTGGCATACATATCTGGGCAAAATGCACCAGCAAAAGCACGGCATAAATTTCCGCCAGCGTACGCACCACTTTCCCAAGACGCCAACTTTTCACCTTGCCTGCATCGGCCAAAGCTTTTTCCGGCATAAGCTTCGCCACTCTTCTTCCCAATGCACAGGCACTCCAGCAATCAAGCAGCACAAACCCCGTGCACAAAAGCAAATAAGGCATACCGGGCAAAACAGCACTCCACACAGCAACACCCGCCGTCACACACCATCTCAGCACCGGTTGCCACCAAACAGAATTTTCCATATCCATCATCATATCTTTTGTTTGACACAAAATTATGCCTCCGCAATCCGCTTACGAATGACAAAAAAGCATAAAAACCCCAAAATAATCTCTCTGGGACTTGCATATTTCAAAAACTTATTATAACTTTGTAACGATTTCAAAATAGCAATTATTCCACTATGCACATTATCAACAAGCACGACCGCATCATAAGCATGCTCACAGCAGCCGGCATAAGGTTGTCTCATCAGCGCATGGCCATATTGCAATATCTTTTGGATCACAACACTCATCCCACTGTGGCCGACATATATGACCATCTGCACCCGGAATTCCCCACGCTTTCACGCACAACAGTTTACAACACTCTTAAGCTATTGGTTGAGAGCGGAGCTGTAACCCAGCTTGACATTGACACCGAGTCCGCGCATTATGATGCCGACCTCTCGCCACACGCACATTTTCTCTGCCGCTGCTGCCGCAGAGTATTTGATGTGCCGCTCCCGTCTCATCCGCTTGAGGTGCCGCAAGGTTTCACAACCGACAGCGTCAGCATAAGTTATCATGGGTTATGCCCCTCATGCGCCAAAGACACCCTGCTCAATTGACATTACAACAATCATAGAAACATATTCATTTAACTTATCCTAAAAATCAAAATTCATTATGAAAAAGAAATTTATCTGCACCGTATGCGGTTATGTTCACGAAGGTGATTCTGCCCCCGAAAAATGCCCCCAGTGCGGCGTACCTGCAAGCAAGTTCAAAGAACTTGACGAATCTGCTGCCCTGAAATTTGTCACCGAGCACGAAATCGGCGTGGCTAAAGGCACCGACGAAGAAATGATCAAAGACCTTACAGCTCACTTCAACGGCGAATGTTCCGAAGTTGGCATGTACCTCGCCATGAGCCGTCAGGCCGACCGCGAAGGCTATCCCGAAATTGCAGAAGCTTTCAAGCGCTACGCTTGGGAAGAAGCCGAACACGCTGCCAAATTCGCTGAACTCCTTGGCGAATGTGTTTGGGACACCAAGACCAACCTTGAAAAACGCATGGCTGCCGAAGCTGGTGCTAACGAAGATAAGATGCGTATTGCCCGCCGCGCCAAAGAGCAGAACCTTGATGCCATCCACGACACCGTTCACGAAATGGCAAAGGACGAAGCTCGCCACGGCAAAGGCTTTGAAGGTCTTTACAACCGCTATTTCAAAAAATAATTCCCACTTTTTGAATTTCTCAGAGCAGGGATGCCTCAGATTTGGCATCCCTGCTTGTTTTTCAAACTATTTGATTATATTTGCGTTAAATCAGTATAATAACTAAATTTCAGTATCCTTTATGAATACAAAATCAGTAGCGGAAACCCTCCTGCAGCGCCGTAGCATCAGGCGATACGAATACACTCAGGTAACTGATGAGCAGATGCAGTTTATTTACGACGCCATACGCAACACACCCACAAGCTACAATGCACAGCAATATAGCGTCATTGACATTACCGACACCGACACCAAGCTTAAGCTTTATGAGCTTACAAACCAAAAGCAAATCAAAACCTGCTCTCATTTCATGGTGTTCTGTGCCGACTTCCAGAAAATCAGTCAGGCTGCTGCCGCAAAAAAACTTGAAATGCCTGAAATTTACAACACTGCCGACGGTCTTATTCTCGGCACTGTCGATGCTTCTTTAGCCATGATGAGTGCTCTGACTGCCGCATGCTCTTTGGGTCTTGGAACCTGCTGCATAGGATATGCCCGTACAGCCAATCCCCACGCCATATCCCGGCTCCTCCAGCTTCCGCCCCACACCTATGTTGTATGCGGTCTTGCCATAGGAGTGCCACGCGAACTGCCCGACCTCAAGCCCAAACAGCCTCAGAGCCTCATCATTCACCGCAACCATTACCGCACCGACCCCATGCAATCAGACTTGATGGCCTACGATGCCGAAGTCACTGAATATAATGCCAATCGCGCAGGCACCAAATCCTCCAACGACTGGACCGACCATATTCTCGGCTACTATCGCGAGGCCCTCAATTACACCATGCTGCAGGCTCTCAATGAGCAAGGCTTTGATCCAAAAAAATAATAGCCGCACTCACATACATATCCTCCATTATCCACCTCAACGCGGATTGTCCGATACTTTATTTCAGACAATCCGCATTTTTATAGTTACATTTTGAAATTAATTTGCTATATTTGCCGTCAATTTATCACTATACTTAATGTCATTATGAAAAATCTTTCACTATTTGCACTGCGTGCAGCAGCTGTTTTGGCCATGACAGCGACCATGGTTGCCTGTTCCGACAACGATCCGGAAGAACCCACCACCCCTCCGGGGCAAAACCCGGGTAAAAATCCTCCTGCAGAGTCGTCCCCTATTACTATTGTTGAAAATCCCACCTATAGTTCCATAGGCGCATATTATGGCGATTACAACGATGCCGGCACCGGAAACTATACCGTGCAGCTCGTCACAAAAAACATGACTTGGGACGAGGACAACTCTACCTACATTGGCCCGGGTGAAATCATCTACCTTGAATTCAACTCCACCATACCTTCCAACCCCAACCTTGGTGAAATCGTTCCGGGCATTTACACCATTGCTGAGGAAGACTATTCCCTCAACACTGCCTCCGGCAGTATCACCTTCTACCCTGCTGAAGGCAATGAAGACTGGTCAACAATCTCATCAGGCCAGATCAGTGTAGCCCACGAAGGAAATGTATATACACTTACCGGTTCTATTGCTCTCAGCAACGGCAATACTGCCGAAATCAACTACACCGGTACCATAACATTCCTCAACCGTTCCGGCGAAGGCGATATGAGCAACCTTCAATCCGACTTCACAGTCACAGGACTTACAAAAGCCGGTGCCATTAATTTCGGTCAGGCTTTCTCTGAGGAATCCAACTACTGTGCCATAATGCTGGGCGATGATCAGTTCAATCTTGATGAGAACATCGGATCCGGTTCCTCGCTTAATTTCGGTATTAACATTGCTCCCGATGCAACAACCGGCATTCCTTCCGGCACATACACCATTGCTAATTGCCTTGAAACAGAATCTTTCCCCGTAGGTTCTGCATGGGACGGATACTATTTTGCTGATTATGCCGGTTATTACGGCTGCTGGTATTTCTTTGGTGATTACATCGAATCAGCTCTTATGAGTGGCACACTCGTTGTAGAGAACCATAACGACGGCACCTATACCCTCACCTTTGACATGGCCGATGCTTACGGACACAAAGTCAAGGGCACCTACACCGGTAAGCTTCTTTACGCTTACAGTCCCGAATAAACCGCTCTTACAAATATTCTTGAATTATACGGCAGTGGACATCTCGCAATGCAGATGTCCACTGCCTGCGTTTTATAGCCCGCACTAATCTGCCATTCCCGCCCTCGAAAAAAAGATTGGATTTGCTGTGACAAGTATTTTTCTGTAATCCTTGGCGATTTTTAGAGCCTCTTTATTTACAAGCAGGCCGGAGCGAAAAGCTAATACAATTGCCTTACATCTTGATGCAAAAGCAGCAATTAAAATCCAAACAATCCTCAATTTGTATCTAAAAAAGGTGTGATATAGCTTAAATTCACTATATTTGCCAAATAATGTCAAGACAAAAATAATTAATATGCTGTTTACGAAGAAGATTAAAGAGTTACGCATTCAGAACCAAATGCCTCAAAGGCAGATTGCTGCTGCTCTTGACATAGACACTGCAACATATTGTAAGATAGAAAAAGGTGAACGCAAAGCCAGGAAAGAGCAAGTTGCATTATTGTCGGAGATGTTTCATGTAGAAATGACAGACCTCCTTAAATTATGGCTCGCTGATAAAGTAACAGATATGGTATCTGATGAGCATATTGTTGCATCAGAAGCTCTTTCAATAGCTGCCGAAAACTTAAAAAGAATAGGTTGATATGACAAAGGTAAAATTATACCCTGAATTGAAAATACCCGAAATGCTATTAGCCGATCGGCGTTCTGTATATGGATTAAGAACATATGTCAGTCTATTCAGTAGTGCTGGGGTTGGTTGTTACGGCTTTAAAGAAGAGGGCTTTTATTGTGTAGCCACGGTTGAGTTGTTAGAACGTAGATTAAAGATTCAGAGGTTTAATCAGAAATGCGTTTATAACAGCGGATATATTTGTGGTGATATGACTACGCAAGAGACGAAAGATAAGGTTTTTGCGGAGTTGGCAATGTGGAAAAGAGGACTCAATCTAACAGATTTGGATGTACTGATTGCAACGCCTCCTTGTCAGGGTATGTCTGTTGCTAACCATAAGAAGAAAGATGAGTTAAAACGCAACTCGTTGGTTGTAGAGTCTATAAAGATGGCACAGCATATCAAGCCCAAGTTCTTTATATTTGAAAATGTTAGAGCCTTTCTAACATCTGTATGTACCGACATTGATGGTCAAGATAAGCCAATTAAAAATGCCATTGAGGCTAACTTGTCAGGAGCTTACAATATCCTTTATAAAGTCGTAAACTTCAAGGATTATGGTAATCCGTCAAGTCGGACAAGAACATTGGTTATTGGCGTTCGTAAAGATTTGAAAGAGGTTACTCCATATGATATTTTTCCAGACAAACAGCCTGAGAGAACCTTAAGACAAATTATTGGGCATTTGCCTGCGCTAAGGAAGATGGGCGAAATTTCTGAAAATGATATTTATCATAATTTCAGGAAGTACTCACCTCGTATGGAAGCATGGATTGCAGATATTAAAGAAGGACAATCCGCATTTGATAACACAGATATATCAAAGATACCGCATAGTGTGAAGAATGGTGTTATAGTGTACAATGCTCGCAAAAATGGCGACAAATATACTCGTCAGTATTGGGATAAGGTAGCACCTTGCATTCATACTCGTAACGATATTTTGGCAAGTCAAAATACCGTTCACCCTGTAGATAACAGAGTGTTCAGTATCAGAGAGATTATGCTTATGATGTCCGTTCCTTCATCTTTTAATTGGAGCGACATTACTTTTGATGAGTTAAACAGAATGTCATTGAAAGAGAAAGAAGCATTCTTGAAGAAAGAAGAAATGAATATACGCCAAAATTTGGGCGAGGCTGTACCTACTATTATATTCAAGCAAATTGCATCTAAGGTTCGTAGAGCTTTATGCAAGCCCACCTTATCCCAACAAGACATAAAGGTTCTGATAGATAAAAGAAATTTGGCTACACATTCTTGCTTAGTGGACTACATTAAGAATAATAACCATTATGGGTTTGCTGAATTATCTAAAATTGCTGAATTGGCTAATGCGCAAAGAAGGGATAATGCGGCATATTATACAAGGCAGGATATCTGCTACACTATAGTTAAAAGTTTGCCTGACGCAAAGAACTACACGGAACTAAACATTTTAGAGCCATCAATTGGTGTAGGTAATTTCCTACCAACCATTATATTAAAGTATTCAAGCGTACAAACTGTTAATATTGATGTGGTTGATATTGATGCAAACAGTTTAGAAATATTAAGAGAATTGGTTGCAAAGATTGATGTACCCAATAACATTCACATTAATTACATCAATGCAGATTTTTTGTTACATAACTTCAATAAGAAGTATGATATTGTTGTCGGAAACCCTCCATACAAAAAACTGACAAAAGACAAACAGTTATTGGCAAAATACAAAATCGGTGCATCCAATAAAGATACCAACAATATATTCTCTTTTTTCATTGAGAAAGCGATGAAAATTGGTAATGTTGTATCTCTGATAGTTCCAAAGAGCCTAATAAATGCTCCTGAGTTTAATGTGACGCGGTCACTTATGAAAGAGAAAAATATTTCTCGCATAATTGATTTTGGAGAAAAGGGATTTAAAGGAGTAAAGATTGAAACGGTTTGTTTTATTCTTCACACCCAAAAGAAGCCTCATAATACTTTTGTTGAGTCTTATATTACTGATGAGGTTAAGTGTCATCCGCAATCATATTTGACAGACGATAAATTCCCTTATTGGATTATTTATCGTAATGAGGCTTTTGATGAGATCGCAAACAAAATGGAATTTAATGTATTCAAGGCATATAGGGATCGGGTTATTACAAAGGCTGTCACAAAGGGGAACGGTAAAATCAGAGTTCTGAAATCTCGGAATATTGGCAACAATGAGATTGTCAATATACCTGATTATGATTGTTATATTGATAATATTGAGGGATTGGATGTCGCAAAATATCTTAATCAGGCGAATTGTGTTTTACTTCCTAATCTTACATACAATCCACGTGCTTGTTTCTTGCCCAAGGGTTGTATTGCTGACGGTTCTGTCGCAATACTTACTTTGGCAAAAGAAGATGACATCGTAACTAATGAGGATTTGGCATTTTACGCTACTGATAGTTTTACGAAATTTTATGCGATTGCTCGTAATTTAGGCACACGCTCACTTAACATCGATAACAACTCTGTTTTCTTTTTTGGAAAACTTAAACAGCAAAGGATATGAGAAATGCTATCAACGAATATCTTAGTCAATTTGATCTAGATATACGCAAATCGCACGATGCAAGATTTGTGGATCAAAAGTGTACTCCCGATATTGTATGCTTTATGGCAGATTGTGTTATGAATATGGTGGCTACAAAACCTGTATTTGTGATTAACGATATATGGAATACACAGTATTTCATTCAGAACACAAGAGTAATCTTTAATAAGCCGTGGGCCAATGACAAGAAAGCATATAATGAATATAACAAGGTATTGTCTCAGCCCCTTAAACTTTTGGCATATGCTCATATTCTTAATGTTGAAATAATAGATAGCACATTGACATTTTCTGTGGCCAACGAGGATTTATTGGACTACATTTCACGTAAAGACATGAATGCATACAACTTCTTATATTGCTATTTTATGAAAGTAATGTCTGATAGTGGCTTTATGAAGTATTTTGAGGAGTATGCAAAAGACAGTATCGATTATCCTGTTGCAGCAAAAGATGAAATATACGAAAGGTATTACCGTTTAATTAATGGCAATACTCCATCCCATTCACGATTGGATATTCGGCGTATGTTCCACAAAGTATTCAATGTGTACGCTGCTGAACATCATTTGCGCGGAAGCAATGGCAAGATTGCCTACTATTCCGACTTGATGTACAACAAGAAAAATTGGCGAGATATGGATAAAGATAAGACCATCACACGTCAAGAGGCAATGACACCTGATAAGATTGAAAAGCAAGAGGCTATCAACTCTTATTATGTTCAGAAAGCAATTGCATTGATCAGAAAAATTCACACGGTAAGCGAGGTGAATGATAGTTGGAGCAACGGTGAGGCTACACAAGTGCATCATATATTTCCCAAGTCTCAATTTCCACAAATTGCACATTATGTTGAGAATTTAATATTACTTACTGCAACACAACATAATACAAAAGCTCATCCGAACAATAAAACCCAACAAGTCAATAAAGATTATCAATTGGTCTGCCTATTAGCAAAAGCGGATACCATAGAGAAGTCTTTATTGCGTTTCGGAGAAAAGTACTATCGTAAAGAGTCGTTTGTATATGTCATAAACACTGGATTAACTGCTGAGTTTAGTACAGAATTGTCATTCAACGACATAAAGAAAAAATTGATTCAATTTTATAATGTAGCTTAATATGTATAGACAAACTTTTGGTTCAACAAAACAAATTCAATTCGCAGATGAACATGAATATTATAGACTGCTAGGCTATTTAGCAAAGTCAGATGGAAGCACCGAGTTAGCATGGGAGCATAACGAGCAACAAGGTGCATGGGGAAGCGAGGGGCGAATAAAGTTTAGAAGCCCTAAGCCAAATAATATTGGCAAATTGAAACTAACGGCTGGAGTTGGAAATGTTTTATATCGGGTTAATTGTAATAGTTTTGTAGAAAATTTGTACAGGTACCATCACTATGTAAAAGGTGATAGACAAAACATAACACAGATATTAACAACTATACCTCCTCAATTCATTGATGATTTTAACGATGGCTTGAATTTGTAATATGCCCATATAATGTCCCCGCTTCTGTTACGCTGCAATGCCACATCAATCTTGGAATAATTGAAACGATGTCAACTTTAAACCCGTTGAATATTAATAGTTCATAGTGAATACGACGCATTGTACCGCGTTTGCTCACCCATGTATCTCAATGGCATTTCCAAATTCTGCCGTTTCAGATTAGTGACACGTGTTAAAATCATTTTTCAGCGAGAAATGATTTGGATCCCCTTTTTCTCCAACATTCAGCTTTACCATGCATTACCTCATTAGATCTATGAACATTGTTTGGCTTCATAAACGCTTTTGTACTAAGCCATTCTGCGCATTTTCACTCTTTTTATGCAATATTTCCAGAGTTTTTCTGTAACTTTGCATGGTTTTCACGATAGAGATCCTGTAAACCGCTAAATACACTTTAAGTACTTACAATTCTATCGTATGCATAATTCTCTACCCGCTGTGCTCATCCTTGAAGACGGCACACGCTTTGAAGGCAAATCTTTCGGATTCAAAGGCTCAACTTCCGGCGAAGTAGTTTTCAACACGGCAATGACCGGCTACCCCGAAAGCCTCACCGACCCTTCCTATGAGGGACAGATTCTCGTCACCACCTACCCCATTCTTGGTAATTACGGCGTTCCGCCACGACGCGAAAAAAACGATGTGAGCGAATATTACGAGAGCGACCACATTCATGCACGCGCAATCGTGTGTCAGGACTATTCATGGGACCACTCGCATTGGCAGGCCGACCGCTCTCTTGCCCAATGGCTCAACGAAGAGAATATTGTGGGTATATATGGGATTGACACTCGCGCCCTGACCAAACATCTGCGTGAAAAAGGCTCCATGCTCGGCAAAATAATTGTGGACGGATGCGACGATGTTGAGTTCTATGATCCTAACAAAGAGAATCTTGTTGCAAAAGTAAGCTGTCCCGAAGTGGAATACCACGGTAACGGCGACAAAACTGTAGTACTTGTGGACTGCGGAGTCAAGCACAACATTATCCGATGCCTCACGCGTAGAGGCGTACGCGTTGTGAGGGTGCCATGGAACTATGACTTCACTTCCATACCCTACGACGGCCTTTTTATATCCAACGGCCCAGGCAACCCCGATATGGCGGAAACCACGGTTGAAAACATTCGTAAGGCCATGAAGATTGGCAAACCTATCTGCGGGATATGCATGGGCAACCAGCTGCTCAGCAAAGCTGCCGGTGCAAGGATTTACAAACTCAAATACGGACACCGAAGCCATAACCAGCCTGTCATGCGCACCGGCACCAACCAGTGCTATGTCACTTCCCAGAATCATGGGTTTGCGGTGGACCAGTCAACTCTTCCTGCTGACTGGGAACCTCTTTTTGTGAACATGAACGATGGCACCAACGAAGGCATCCGACACAAAAGCAAACCTTTCTTCTCCGCTCAATTCCATCCCGAGGCCAGCAGCGGCCCCAAGGACACCGAGTTTTTCTTTGACGAATTCATCCAGATGCTTTAATCCTCGATACAATGAAAACTACCAATCGCGACGAAAATATCAAAAAAGTGCTCCTGCTCGGCTCGGGCGCTCTTAAAATAGGTGAAGCCGGTGAATTTGACTATTCTGGCTCACAGGCTCTCAAGGCCATGAAAGAGGAGGGCATCACCACTGTGCTCATCAACCCCAACATTGCCACTGTACAGACTTCCGACGGATTTGCCGACAAAATATATTTCCTTCCCGTCACACCATATTTTGTAGAAAAAGTTATTGAGCGTGAAAAGCCCGATGGCATACTGCTGGCGTTCGGAGGCCAAACAGCCCTCAACTGTGGTGTGGAACTGTACAAAAAGCATATTCTGGACAAGTACAACGTAAAAGTACTCGGCACCCCAGTTCAGGCCATCATAGACACTGAGGACCGTGAACTCTTTGTGCACAAGCTTGACGAAATCAACGTAAAAACCATTAAGAGCGAAGCCGTCAACACCGTTGCTGATGCCATTCAGGCTGCCGCCACGCTTGGCTATCCGGTTATAGTTCGTGCCGCCTATGCTTTAGGCGGACTCGGTTCCGGATTCTGCGACAACGAGCAGGAACTTATAGCCCTTGCCGAAAAGGCGCTCTCTTTCTCACCGCAGGTACTTGTGGAGAAATCGCTTAAAGGATGGAAAGAAGTGGAATATGAAGTTGTGCGCGACCGTTTCGACAACTGCATCACAGTGTGCAACATGGAAAACTTTGACCCACTGGGCATACACACCGGTGAAAGTATCGTGGTCGCACCATCGCAGACTCTTAGCAATGAGGACTATCATTATCTGCGCAAACTCGCCATCAAGATCATACGCCATGTAGGTATTGTGGGCGAATGTAATGTGCAGTATGCTTTTGACCCCGAGTCAATGGACTATCGCGTCATTGAGGTTAATGCCCGACTCAGCCGCTCTTCGGCTCTTGCCTCCAAAGCCACCGGCTACCCGCTGGCTTTCGTGGCTGCGAAGCTCGGATTGGGCTACGGTCTCTTTGATCTCAAAAACTCCGTCACAAAGCAGACCTCAGCCTTCTTTGAACCGGCTTTGGACTATATTGTATGCAAGATTCCGCGCTGGGACCTTGGTAAATTTCATGGCGTGCGCCGCGAAATTGGCTCCTCAATGAAATCTGTGGGTGAAGTCATGGCCATAGGCCGTACTTTTGAGGAGGTCATCCAAAAAGGACTCCGCATGATTGGTCAGGGAATGCACGGATTTGTAGGTAATCACGACATTGATGTTCCCGATCTTGACCATGCTCTCTCCGAGCCGACCGACAAGCGTATCTTCGTCATATCCAAAGCCATGCAGCAAGGATATGATGTTGAAAAAATCCATGCGCTCACCAAAATTGACCGCTGGTTCCTATACCGTCTCCAGAATATCATAGACACTTCCCGGGAGCTTCGCAAAGCAAGTACCCTTGAAGAACTTTCACCGACTCTCCTGCGCACTGCCAAGGAACAAGGGTTCAGCGACTTCCAGATAGCACGCGAGGTCCTGAAAGCCGGCATGACCGATGCCGAGCAGGCCAATCTGCAAGTGCGCTCATTGCGTAAATCGCTTGGCATAACGCCCGTAGTCAAGCAAATTGACACATTGGCGGCCGAATACCCCGCAATGACCAACTATCTCTATCTCACCTACAACGGGTCTGAAAATGATATACAGTATGTAGGCGATCACCGTTCTATTGTGGTGTTGGGTTCCGGCGCGTACCGTATAGGCAGCTCAGTGGAATTTGACTGGTGCTCCGTAAACGCTCTGCTAACGGTAAAAAAAGAAGGGTGGCGCTCGGTTATGATCAACTACAATCCCGAGACCGTGTCAACCGACTATGACATGTGCGACCGATTGTATTTCGATGAGCTTACTTTTGAGCGCGTCATGGATATTCTGGATCTTGAGTCTCCTCATGGCGTAATCCTGTCGGTAGGTGGTCAGATACCAAACAACCTTGCCACTCGGCTTGACAAAGAGCATGTCAACATCCTTGGCACATCTGCCAAAAGCATTGACAATGCCGAGGACCGCAACAAATTCTCCGCTATGCTTGACCGCCTCGGCATTGACCAGCCCCGTTGGCGCGAGCTGACAAGCTTTGACGACATCAACAAGTTTATTGATGAAGTGGGATTTCCGGTACTCGTGCGCCCGAGCTACGTGCTCAGCGGTGCCGCGATGAATGTGTGCTCCAACTCTGAGGAACTGCACCGATTCCTGCGGCTTGCCGCAAATGTGTCCAAACAGCACCCCGTTGTGGTAACGGAATTCATTCAGAACGCCAAGGAGATAGAGATGGATGCTGTGGCACAGAACGGCGACATCAAGGTTTATGCCATTTCCGAACATATAGAATTTGCTGGTGTCCACTCAGGTGATGCCACAATACAGTTTCCCCCGCAAAAACTGTATGTGGAAACCATGCGCCGCATAAAGAAAGTCTCATCGCAAATAGCCAAGGCTCTCAACATTTCAGGTCCGTTCAACATTCAGTTCCTTGCCAAGAACAACGACATCAAGGTTATTGAATGTAACCTTCGCGCATCACGAAGCTTTCCGTTCGTGTCAAAGGTTCTGAAAATCAACTTTATTGACCTTGCCACTAAAGTAATGCTGGGAATCCCGGTAGAGAAACCTGCCAAAAATGCTTTTGACCTTGATTACGTGGGTATTAAAGCATCTCAGTTCAGTTTCTCGCGGTTGCAGGGTGCCGATCCGGTTCTTGGCGTTGACATGTCATCTACCGGCGAGGTCGGGTGTCTCGGCATCGACACATCCGAAGCCCTCATGAAATCCATGCTCTCCGTTGGCTTGCGAGTCCCCTCCAAAAGTGTGCTTCTGAGCACCGGCACGGCCAAACAGAAAGCGGCAATGCTTGAAGCGGCACAGCAGCTCAACCGTTGTGGCTACCGTATTTATGCCACCGGTGGCACACACCGTTTCCTGAACGACAATGGCGTGCCTGCCCTGCGCGTGTATTGGCCCAGCGAAGCCGACATGCATCCGCAGGCTCTGCAGCTGCTTCATGACAGGGAAATTGATTTGGTCGTAAATATCCCTAAGAATCTTACTCCCGCCGAACTTACCAACGGACATAAGATTCGCCGCGCTGCCATTGACCTTAACATACCTCTGCTCACCAATGCCCGTCTTGCTTCGGCTTTCATCAATGCCTTCACCACTCTTAGCCTTGACGACATTGAAATAAAACCATGGGATGAATACTGATCTCACCCTTTCGGAATTGCAGCATGCCACTGTGCAGACTCTCTCGGCCATTTATCCGCAGAGTGAGGCACAGTGGCTGTGGCGTGAGATGATGCTGCGCATCAAAGGCTGGGACCGGGTTCAACTCGCTATCCGCGCCAACGACACGGTTTCGGATTTTGTAAAGCAAAAAGTTGCCGACACCACTGCCCGTTTGCTTACTCATGAGCCTATACAATACATTTTCGGCATGACCGAATTTTATGGCTTGCAGCTTCATGTATCGCCCGATGTGCTTATTCCGCGCCCGGAGACAGCCGAACTTGTCGATATTATCGTTCGTCAGGCCAATAATCAGCCCGATTTGCGTGTTCTTGACCTATGCACCGGCAGCGGATGCATAGCCGTTGCTCTGGCTCGCAATTTACTGTTTCCGCACATTGACGCTGTTGACTTGAGCGCAAAGGCGCTGGAAATTGCCGAAGCAAATGCCCGGGAACTGAGAGTCAAGATTAATTTCTCCCGGCGCGATGCGCTCCACCTCCCTCCGGCCCCGTCTCCTTGCTACGACATAATAGTAAGCAATCCGCCTTACATCACTGAGCATGAGAAATCCTCAATGGACCCCAATGTGCTTGATTACGAACCGCACATGGCTCTGTTCGTGCCTGACAATAATCCACTCCTGTTTTACCGGGCAATAGCTTCGTATGCTCTCTCCGCATTGGTGCCGTCAGGTAGGTTGTACTTTGAAATCAACCCTGACTACGCATCACAAATCAGCGATGAGCTTAAACAACAGGGATGGGAGGACATAAATGTAATCCCTGACATGCAGCGTCTTAACCGTTTCATATACTGCACCCGCCCATGAAAAAGCAAATTTCCAAAGCTATGGCTCTGGACCGGTTGGAATCACTTTGCGTGGCGGCGGAACGGTGCGAAAGTGAACTCCGGCGCAAGCTGTTTACATGGCAGATACCTTCGGCAGATGCCGATGCCATAATGCTGCATCTCAAAAAAAATAGATTTGTGAGCGATGAACGGTTCGCCCGCTCTTTTGTCCGCGACAAATACCGTCTGTCTATGTGGGGCAGACGCAAGATTGTGAACGAGCTTATGACAAAGCGCGTGGATGCCGCATACATTCGGCAGGCTCTTGATGAGATTGAGGAAGACAGTTACACCGAAAATGCCCGCAGAATCATCAAAGCCAAAATGCGCTCTATAAAGGATGTCAACACCTATGACGGACGCACAAAGCTGTTTCGGTATGCCGTTGGTCGGGGATATGAACCGTCACTGGTGGCTTCTATCATCAAAAATCCCGCCTTATGGACTGGCGAAGATTGCTGAAAGGGGCCGCAAACCTCATTTGGCCGGAAGTGTGTGAGGTCTGTGGCTGCTCGCTTGTCAATGGCGAAAAAGTAATCTGTCTCGGATGCCGGCTGAAGTTGCCGCGCACCATGCTTCACACCGACTCGTTCAGCATCATTCATCAGCGGCTCGCCGGCAAAGTGCCTGTAGAACGGGCTGCCGGATACTTCTACTATTACCGTTCCGGCGAGTTTACACGCCTAATATATGCCGCCAAATATCATGGCCGCCCGAAAGTGGCACGCTATCTCGCCTCTGAATATGCCCGCGAAATCCGCTCGGACGGATTTTTTGACGGAATAGACTTGGTTATCCCGGTTCCGCTTCATCGGTTCAAAGAATGGAAACGAGGATACAACCAGAGCCGCTACATAGCTTTGGGCATTGCCGATGTCACCGGGATTGCTGTCGGGAATAATCTTGTGTCCACTCGCTCGCATGCCACACAGACACGCAAGAATGCCTATCACAGATGGCTCAATTCACGCAACTTGTACCGGGCCGTCAACCCCTCTGAACTTGAAGGAAAACACATTCTGATAGTGGACGATGTGCTCACCACCGGCTCTACTCTACTGGCATGCTGCGAAGCTATTCACACCGCCGCCCCCTCAGCCCGCATATCAGTGCTCACCCTCGCCGTCTCCCACCTCCACTAATTCCAAAAAAATACTTCAATTTAGTGGAACTTACACATAGAAATCTCACGATTTAGTGGAGTTTAGCTGCTAAAATATTGCAATTTAGTGGAGTTTATTATACCTTTGCACTGAAAATCAGAAAGAAATGGATAAACAAAGATTATTACAGATTCTGCTTGATCAGCAGGATGAGCTGGATTCATTAGTAAATGAGGATTACGTGCAGCGACCGGAGGCAAAACAATTTGAATTCAACAGCAAGTTGGCGCAGGTGGTGATTGGTGTCCGTCGGAGCGGAAAGTCAACTTTATGCCACATGGCACTTCAAGAGAAAGGAGTGAAGTATGGCTATGTGAATTTTGATGATGACCGACTTTACAAACTCTCCGTGGATGACCTTAATGATGTATTGGAGACCCTGTATATAATATATGGCACAGATATAAAATACCTTTTCTTTGACGAGATACAGAATGTTGATGGTTGGCACCTGTTTGTTAACCGTCTGCTAAGGCTTGGATTGCATGTCTTTGTAACGGGGTCTAATGCCAAACTGCTTGGCACGGAACTAGCCACACATCTTACCGGCCGATATAACGAAATTAGGCTTTATCCATTTTCTTTCAGTGAATACTGTAAAGCGCGGCATGTAGCAACCGATAAAGCAACCACCAGAAATCTTGCGGCACAACAAGTTTTGCTGAATGAGTATCTTTTGACAGGCGGTTTTCCGGAGTTGGACGGAATATCCAATCGGCATGCATATGTTGAAGGAATTGTGAACACAATAATTACCAAGGATATCAAGGCTCGTTTTAAGTTACGTAATGAGGAAGTCATCAAGATATTGGCCAACCATTTCATCAACAATGTTGGGCAGTTAGCCAATGTAAAGAACATAACCGAGAATCTTGGTATCGGCACTGCTAAAACCGTCCGCAATTACATGGATTATCTCACACAGGCGTTTTTGATACTGCCAATCAGTAAATTCTCATATAAGAGCTGCGTGCGCATTCGTGGCGATAAGGTTTATATCGTAGATACAGGATTGATGACCTATCGCCATAATGCGTTGTCGCCCGAGAATCTTGGCTGGCGTTTGGAGAATGTCGTAATGATGGAATTGCTCCGTCGCACCCATCCATGGTATCAAGACATATATTATTATCGTCCCGGTTCAAAATCGCGCGAGGTGGATTTTGTCGTTACAGACCACTCTAAGGTAATGGAGTTAATACAAGTTTCGCTTGACATCAGCAATCCCAAGACCTTGAAGCGCGAGTTGACGGCACTCGCTGAAGCCTCTCATAAATTACAATGTGACAACCTGACTCTTGTCGCCATGTCGAAGACCCGAACCGAGGAATTGGACGGAGTCAAGATCAACATAATCTCTGCCCATGAATGGCTCCTTGCCGGCCATTCATATTGATGGTATCAACCTCATTCAAAGTCTTTACAAATCCTATCCACATATTTACATAGATTAAATATCCTCCAAAGCCTTTTGCTTTTAGCTTTTTGCAAAACTCAGTCTTGCTTCCATTAATAGGTATTCCTAATTATGTCATAACCAATAATTTATGCGTCTGTAAAAGAACCATCTTTGCTAAAATACTGGACTAATTGCAAAATACTGCTACTCTCGTGGAGGCGGACATGAATACCCTTTCTGGTAAAATTCGCCTCCTCTTATCTCACCTTTCATAGCCCCACGTGCTTTAAGAAATTCCACACACTCTTGAGCCGATTCGGGTCTCTTTACGCGTCCGAATGTATGTCGCATACTTTCAGTTGAAGATTAATTTATAGTCACATCTTTATCCTCCATACTAACCATCACCACCTCCCAATATCCAATTTGACTAATTCGCCTAATTTGAGCAATCTCCCAACTCCAGAATCCTCCGAGAACTCTTACTTACAGTGACTTGCGGGGAAAGGCGTCAATAAAACTGCCGGGAGTGGCATTATAAATATTTGCCCCTATATACCGTGCATACTCATCCACATCAAAATATGCCTTGAACGCAATGTGGAAACTGAGCAACAGCTCATGGAGCCGTACATTCTTATAAACAGATGCCACACGTTGATGCTCTGCATCGTTGTCACGATAAAAATGCGGCTGTACGCTCACCACCTCGTTATTCTCATTCACATCCAGCGTTTTTGTCCATGAATGGTCGGCACCGGTCAGATACACATTTCTGTACCCCATCCATAATGCCGCCATGATTGATGGAATAAGAACATTGCGGGGACGTGGCATTCCGAGTTTGTGATTGTATGCAAAATGACGCAACCATTTTGCACCCTCTATACCCACAAAATTGAATTCGCGCACATCAATCCATTTAGTCCGTGGAACATTCTTTCCACGTGGAACAAATAAAATTATGGGCCATTCCACGCTCTCCAAATTGTGGAACAATTGTTCCACGTTGTCATTTATCCCCCGATTGAAGAACACCGGATCGGCCAAAAGATAATATTTCGGGCGTAAAGCAAAAAACTCATCAGTGTTTGCAGCAAAATTCACCGCGAGCAGCGGATATTTCTTAAACGCCTCAGGATGATCCACAAGGCTTTGCGACAGCGACGGACCGTTGCCCATTACAATTATAGTATCGCCTTCGGGTTTTATCCCTTTCCAGTTCACACATCGGCTCTGCAAAGCCATTTTCACAAGCCCTTTGGCAGTCAGTCCCGCCGTTTTGATTATTTCACCAATCTTCATAACAACACTAAAGGTCTATATGCCGCACTGCAACAGGCTCTTGCAGAAATATGCGGGCAAGGTCGGTAAACTTGTCGGGGTCCTCGGTCGTGAGATAACGGCATGTGCCTCCCTTGGAACATCTGCACTCCATCTCGGGATGCCTCTTCATGTAGTCGGCAAGGCTCCGCGCCACAATTTCACCCTGGGTCACAATTTTTATGTGCTCCGGCACCGCATCACGTATTTTAGGATAAAGTATTGGATAATGGGTGCATGCGAGCACTATAGTATCTATTTCCGGACCTTTTTTAAGCAAGCCGTCCACATATTTGCGCACAAAATAGTCGGCACCCTCGCTCTCGGCCTCATGATTTTCCACAAGCGGCACCCACATCGGACACGCCTGTGAATATACCTTAAAATCGGGATTCAGTTTAGCCACCTCCATCTCATAGCTGTGGGACTGCACGGTACCGTTGGTACCCATCACCCCGATATTTCCGGTGCTTGACAATTCCCCCAACGCCTCTACGGTGGGGCGTATCACGCCAAGTACGCGCCTTGTCGGGTCAATTACCGGCAAGTCGCGCTGCTGAATAGAACGCAACGCCTTTGCTGAGGCTGTGTTGCATGCCAGTATCACCAGTTTGCACCCCTGAGCGAACAGATATTTCACCGCCTCAAGCGTGAACTGATACACCACGTCAAAAGACCTTGTGCCGTAAGGAGCACGCGCATTATCGCCCAGATACAGATAGTCATATTCTGGCAGCTGACTGCGTATTGCCTTAAGAATCGTCAAACCGCCGTAACCCGAATCAAACACCCCGATTGGCGAGGTTCCATTCTCTTTTTGTTGCATGCCACAAAGGTAATCAAATTATACAACAATTCAGCGCATCGTAAATAACGGCGCACAAAAAAAGGCTGCACCGTGGTGCAACCTTTCTATAGAGTCTGTGTTGTGGAGATTATTTCAACCCGAGTTTTGCTTTTACCTGAGGGGTGATGTCCTCAACAGTCTTGCCCACGTAAATAGGCACATTGTTTTCAAAAATCATGGTGTAATCGCCTTCTGCGCCCACAGCCTGTATAGCAGTCATAACTTTCTGCTGAATAGGAGCCATAAGCTGCTCCTGCTGACGCTGGAGGTCCTGAGTGGCGGTGGTACGGAACTGATTCATTTTCTGGTCAAGCTCCTGAAGCTCCGACATACGGCGATCCTTGATGGTTTGGGGAGTCTCATCGTTCATGCCCTGGAATTCGGTGTATTTTTTATTGAATTCCTCCTGCAGGTTCTTGAATTCATCCTCATATTTCTTGGAGGCTGCTTCAAGAGCAGTGCGTGCCTCGGTCATATCGGGCATAGCTTCAATAATGGGCTGGGCATTGACAACGCCAAACTTCTGTGCAAACGCCATTGAGGGTAAAGCCACTACAATGGCAAGTAACAATTTCTTGATCATTGGTTAGGTATAGTTATTGTTTTTATATTCTCTAATTATAACGGCAGTCACACCGCCAAATTGTTAACCTGATAGTGAAATTTAATTAAACGCAAAGATATTAAAATTATCGCGCATAGCCAAGTTTTGCGAGCACATCATTGCTCACATCTATACGCGGCGAAGCAAAAATGATGTCCGCGCTTGAGGCACGGTCAAAAATACACATGTAACCGCGCTCCTCACTCACTTTCTTTACCGCATTATATACTTCTTCCTGAATAGGCTTCATGAGCGACTGACGCTTCTTGTACATTTCACCGTCAGGGCCGAAATATTTGTTGCGTAGCTCGGCAGCCTCTTTTTCTTTAGCCACGATGTTGGCTTCTTCTTTTTTCTTCTGCTCATCGGTCAGGAAAGGCATCTGACTCTGATAGTTCTTGTACATGGTCTCAGCCTCACGCTGCACACCCTCCACTTCTTTCTGCCAACGCTGCGACAGCTGGTCAAGCTGGTTGTTGGCCACTTCATAAGCGGGCACATTGGAAAGTATATACTCCATGTCCACCAGCGCAAATTTCTGAGCTTTGGCAGCGGCAAAACCCACTGCCACAAATGCCATCATAATGGCTATTCTTTTTATTAATGTCTTCATAATTTCACAATAAATAGATTATAGTGTTAAGACTATTACGGCCTTGAAAAGTTCAAATCCAATATATTAAATTATGTTAGAACTCCTGACCGAGCACAAAATGGAAGTGACTGCCGCCACGTTCGCCAAACACCTGATCGAAACCATAAGCCCAGTCTATACCCATCATACCTACCATAGGCAGATATATGCGAAGACCCACACCGGCACTGCGCTTGAGATTGAACGGAGTGAAGCTCTTGACATCGGTCCATGCATTACCGCCCTCCACAAATGCCAGTCCGTAGATAGTGGTTGAAGGCTGGAGCATGAACGGGAAGTGAAGCTCCATGCCCAGTCGGGTGTAAGCGTAACCCTCATAACCCCACGGAGTGAGTGCGCCGTTGTCATAACCGCGCAAGCCTATGGTCTCCGTTGCATAGGTATATGATCCTGACATACCGTCACCACCCACGTAGAATGTTTCAAACGGAGATTTGAGCCACTTGTTATAGCTTCCCAACAGACCTATGTCGGCACGGGTCATGAGCACGAGCGTCCATTTGCCATTGGGGTCGGTGAGAGGAGTGTAGGTGCGGGCACGGAACTTGAGTTTCCAGTACTCAATCCACTTATACATCTCTTTCTTTGACTCTACGGAATTTTCTTTATAGAGTTTCTCCCAATTCTTTTTTCCGAACAATGATGCCGGAGGAGTGAGCTGCAATCCCAGCGAGAACTGCGAGCCTCGGCGGGTATATAGAGGATTGTCTATACTGTTTCGGGCTAAGGTAAGACCGAGCACAAGAGAATTGGAAGTACCGTTGTTCATATAATACAGGTATTCCCAGTTCTTAAGATAATACCAGTTGTAGCTGAGGTCGGTCTGGAAAGTGAAGTAGTCGTCAGGCCAGCTCAAACGCTTACCGAAACCAACGGTCACGCCCACCATCTGAAGCACTTTGTTGGGGTCGTAAGCATTGGTTATACTGTTTTGGTAATAATCGCTTCCGTAACCATAGCCATAACCGTAGCCGTAATTATAGGCAGTGTTGGCCCATCGGCTGG
>ULPZ01006273.1_pt1 | contig 25862 bp, 16 predicted proteins | sample 1953991 | NCBI WGS metagenome assembly ULPZ01 (sample SAMEA4835642, study PRJEB28245) | human gut metagenome | biome: gut microbiome; material: fecal sample | place: Denmark | collected 2008
CAACGATCGGCAAGAGCACACTGACATTCTGGAAAATCCCTTTTCGGGTTACATAAGGCACCTCACCGCCTCTTTGTAGCCTTTCAGCGTTTTTGATTTCGCTATAGCCTTTACCTCCTTTTTGGTAAATTCGTTTCCCAAAAATTCCCAATAGGGCAGTAGTTTGCCAAGTACCTGATGTTCGCCGCAAAGATGCTTTTCCGCATATTCCAGCAGCATCTCATGCATAAGCAGCAGTCGCTTCACTCTTTTAGTTCTGTCCCATTCCGCACCCTCTCTCCATTCCTCTGCAAGCGATGGACGCCGCAGCAGCCCCCGGCCAATCATTACGCCGTATAGGCCCCCGCACCTTGTCACAATCTCGTCAATCTCATCAGGGCAATTGATTTCCCCGTTAAACACCACGGGGTGTGTACATTCGTCCTTTAGCCTGTAGAATTGCTCATAATGCAGAGCCCCCGAATATTGTTCCGCAGCCGTTCTTGGGTGCACCGTCACATGCCGCAGCTTCATCCCGTTTATAATCGGCATCACCTCCATCCATTCATCCTCTTGGCATATCCCCAAGCGCATTTTTATTGAAAACTCCACATCCTCCATCCCCTCAATCCTTTGGGCAATATCGCGTAAGGCATCACCGTTCCCAAGCAATCCCGCCCCACGGCCCTTGCGCACCTGCGGCACAAACGGACAACCCATATTTATATCCACCCTCCTGTGACCCGCATTGATAAGAGACTCAGTCAGAACACCAAACTCATCCCCATCCCTCACAATGATTTGCGGAGTAGGGCAGTGGTTCGCATTCAGTTCCGAAGTGATATCCCTCATGTCCCTTGCGCGGACATCCCCGTGCTCAATCCGCACAAACGGAGTGAAATACCCGTCCAAAGCCCCATATACCACCTTATGAAAGTGGCGCATCGGAGCATCTGTAAACCCTTGGAGTGGAGCCATAAAAATCTTGGTTATACTCATGATTCAAATTTACGAAAAAACTCTCATACAAAAAACACCCAAAAATATTTGCACAAGTCATCCCAAACCCCTACCTTTGCACAGCATTTGCAAATAGCTCATGCATTGGCCCAGGTGGCGGAATGGTAGACGCGCTCGTTTCAGGTGCGAGTGCTGCGAGGCGTGCAGGTTCGAGTCCTGTTCTGGGCACCCCAAAAGCGACTTAACAAGGTGAATATCACCGAGTTAAGTCGCTTTCTTTTATTTTTACGTGCATATTACGTGCAAAAGGTCTGCACGCAACTTTGAGTTAGACCCCTCTTCTTCGTAATAGTAGGAGTAGTCGATGCCCTTCATGAACATCTCGCGGTCGTTGATTCTGTCGGTCAGTGCTCCTTTAAGCAGCGCTTTGATATGTGTGGAATCTACAACGCTCTCGCGCATTGCTGTCAGATATTCGTTCTTGTCAATCCGGCTCCAGTCCACACAGCGTTTCAGCGAGCGACGGAGCATCAAGTCAAGCCAGATACGTGTGCTGCGCCCATTGCCTTCCATAAACGGATGAACCACGTTCATCTCAACGTACTTGTCTGCGATTTCATCGAGAGTGGTTTCCGGCATACGTTCAATGGTCGGAATGATGGTTGGGAAGTGTAGACAGTTGGCAAACGTGAATCCACCCTTCGATATATTTTTGCTCCGTATCTGTCCGGCAAACTCATATAAGCCTCCAAACAGATAGGCATGAATCTGTTGCAGACATTTTATACTGCCCGGCTCAAGCGAATTGAGCAATCCACTTTCAAACAGCGTGTATGCCTTCTTACGGCTCTGCCCGTCAATAGTGTTGTCGCTGTAAGTAAACCAATCAAGAAACTTGCTTGCCCGGTTATTAGGATAATACTTTGCAAGAAGAATAATATCCTCGGCTGAAAGAGCATCACTATTGTACTGCTTACCGTCAGCAGCGACAATTTTCAGTTTGTGAGTGCCACTCACGAACTGAACACCCTCCTGCTTCAGCTTACGTTTAAGCCAACGCCAATAGTTGCCGGCCTTGGTATAGTCCGGCTCATCATTGATGGCGCGCACCACATCCGTAGCCGAGAACCACCAGCAGTTGTTCTCGTCATCCCAGACCGCCCTCACCTCGCGGTCATTGAAAAACCGTATCGATTTCTTACTCATTGTCTGCAATCTGTTTATTTCTTGGAGCGGAGTCGCTTTTGTTCGGCTTCAAAGGCTTCGAGGAAGTGGATTTCGACCGGAGATAGTTGATATTGGGTACGCTCACGGAATTTGTCGTATTCCTCATTGGCTTTGAGCTTGGCAACTTCGGCTGATACGCTTCCAGCATGATTCAGCAATTCCTTGCCCGACAACTTTAGGAAGTCGTCGAGTTTCTGAATCCAGTCTTTCATATACATCGGGACATGGCTCTTGGCCTGAAGTTCGGCAAAGTCAAGATATAGATTGACAATTCGGTTGAGCATATCGACCTCTTCCTCCGAAAGATAATTCTTCGCAATCTCCGCCTCATGTTTGGTTGGCATGGCACCTCGCCATGTTGTCAAACCCATGAAATCCTTTTCGGCATTGGCACGGCCATAGATAACCTCTGCGGCTGTATGCCCGTGGGCGGCAAAGTGCATCTTGTTCTGCACAGTCTTGAAGAACTGTTGCGTGATGGAAGTACGAGGGTCATAATCTATACTGAGGGCATAAATCTCCAGCACCTTGCGGTAGAACACCTTCTCCGCACTGCGGATGTCGCGGATGCGAGCTAACAGTTCATCAAAATAATTTCCTTGTCCGGCGTTTTTGAGTAAATCATCATTAAGCACGAATCCCTTAATCATGTACTCTTTTAACACTTGGGTTGCCCACTGGCGGAACTGCACGCCTCGATGCGAGTTGACACGATACCCCACGCTGATAATCATGTCAAGATTATAAATGGGAATCTTACGCTCAACCTGTCGTTTCCCTTCCGTTTGAACTTGTGCAAAAAATGCACAAGTTGAATCAGCGGTCAGCTCACCTTCATCGTAGATTCTTTTGATATGTCGCTGTATGGTTGTGCGGTCGCGCTGAAACAGCTCCGCCATCTGGTCTGCCGTAAGCCACACAGTCTCATTAGAGAGCCGAACCTCAATCTTCGTCTCACCACCCTGCGTCTGAAATAAGATGATCTGTCCGTTATCCATATTCATAGATTAAATTTAATGTTAATCATATATTTACGAATCGAGGTTTATAAGATTCCCAAAAAGAATTTTCTCCACCCCAATTACGAAAAATCGAAAATATTCTCATAAGGCCCTTCTCAAACTCATCTTTTCTTGCATAAGCGATGTCCCAGCCTAAATCTCCATTGAAATGTGGAGTATAAGCGATGAGGATATATTCGAGGATTGGCTTGAAGATTACTCGCGGAATCATATCTGAATATGTTCCAACAACCCATGAAAAATGTTTCATACAGCTATTTAGATATTGCGATTGTTTTAGCACTATTTTATTAGCCAACAGAATATATTCCGACTGAAATTCCGTGAATCTTTTTTCAGGCTTTACATCTACAAGCATTGATATAGCATCATTGGTGTGATCTTCTATGAGCAGTTCACTTATACTGTGACTTGAATTTGATGATATCGAAATTCGCAGCTTTATAATGATATCATGTACCCGACCATATTCTTCTTTTGAAATTGCTTTCAATGAAGTATTTTCCACAAACAATTTCATTTTATCCAATATCCCATCAAAATGACTCAAAAAGAATAAAGATTCGTCATCAGATCTCTTATTACATTCTTTCTGGATTTGAGATAACGATAGTTTCATCTTATCCCAAATATGTAGTAACTCATCATCCGTAAAGTCAATTATCTTTGAGATATCTGCAATATCAAGGAATGAACCTCCAACAGACATACCTTCTTTACTGATGCCGTTAGACCATAAAAAGTGGGACTTTAGAATGATACCTTTAATACGGGAAATCAATGGCGAATTCGGCTGAATATAGTTAGGAATTGCATTCATCAGGGTACAATCGGATTCAATCAAGGTCGTTGGGAGGCTTTCAAGGCATTCTTGAACAGTCTTCTTATCAATTAACTTGATTAAATTCAATATGACATAGATATGAGCTGGCTTGTTTCCGTTTTCACAGAGCCAAAGTATCCCTTGACGAATATTATCAATATATTGAGATGATAGCAGATCTTCCTCATCCAAAGAATACAAAGCGTTTATAATGAGCGAGTTTTCCCAATCGCCAATATTTTCACGAGTGTCTAGTATATCTGATATAACTTTAATCTTAAACTCTTTATCTGAAGTCCAAGTTAGTCCAAATGAAATGAGTTTATAAAAGTCTTCGTGCGTATAATTCCGATCATCATATTTCCTCGTTTTAAGATCATATGGCTTCAGTTTATTGAAAAAGGATATGAAGTCTTTATTCCAACGTGTAGCATTAACTCCTATCGATAATATTGGCAATGCAATCATAATCGATTGCCGATAATGTTCGGGACATTCTTTTTGCCGCAAGGCAGAAAACAACGATTTTACAATTCTTGGAAGCTCATCTTTTAAATCGTCACAATAAAGTATCTTTTGACAAATTGATGTAGTAAGTTTAGAGCTATGATATTGCAAACTGTAGAATAGACATGGATAGGGATAATCTCTATAAAGGTTCTCACATACCAAATACCATTTTTCCTCTGGAAATAAAATGATATTACTAATATATAGAGGTCTACATAATTCAAAAAAGATACTCAATATTTTGAAAGATGCTACATATTCAGGATTGCTGCTTCCCAAAATGAAGGAATGCGACTTATTGCCAAAAGGTACAGGCTTTTTATATCCTTTAATCTTTTCAATTAATTTATTTACAATGTAATCTCCGGTTTTTATATAAGGACAATCAGTTTGTATTTGATTAATCTCATCAGAAAAATCAAATATGTTATTCATACCTCCATCTTTTAGAGTGCGATAACGACGACTAATAAGTGGTAATAATTCTAAGGCATTAAGATAATCTTGAACTGAAGCATATAAGTCTCTGCTTGTTAGTGGAGAGATTTGTTCAAAGACATCCTCAGAAAGAATTGCTTTGAACATTAGTTTCCTCACCTTCTCAATTGGACTATCATTTGAAGGTTTCCATGCGTCAAGTAGATTCTTGGCTTCTTTGAAGTTAAAACCATATAGATTCTTCCATATCTGCATAAAGGGATTGGCAGATAGGTCTGGATAAGTCAAGTTTTCATTACGGAGAGTGCGCTCCTTTTGAAACAAATATGCTAAATCATTAAATAGCGGATTTTGTGACTTTTCTAGCAGTTTTTTATATTCGTCTTCTTCAAAATAGTGTGAGGGTAAGAGCAGTTCATCCCTAAGTGCAGAGAATGCCAATTTTAATTCTTGTTCAGATGCGAGATCCCATTTTGTATTAAATTTTCGATGAAAAACTCTTAGAATATGATCTCTGTTTAAGTTATCCAAACTATTTTGAACCGGAATTCTGTTTATATCATGTGAATTAAAAATAAAATCTATATCTTCATAGATAGGAGAAACATCCCAATTTCCTTTAGAATACTGAATTGGACTTAAATGTTTGTTTATGTTATTCCATGTTTCCTTTATCTTTTGAAAATAAGAAGTTTTTGGTGAAAGATAGTCAAGAAATTGTGCTATTCTCTCTTTATGAGAGTTTCCATTGAATATTTTCGAAAGTTCTACATACTCGATGTAGTGATTCTTTAACAATAATCTCTTATCTTTTGGAAGTGGATTATCTCCCGAGTGAATGTAAAAAAATCGTGCAGAATCTCTCTGAGATAATTCAGCTCTTATTTCAGGATTCTTATCAATGACTTCTTTAACCCAAGACATCCATGAGAGAAAATTGGGATCGTCACCAGAAAATCCCAATATACAGAATGAGCCTTTCAATAATGATATTTTCATGTAATCCACAAATGGTTCATGTTTGAAAGGATAATCGGCGTAATCTGTCGCGGTTATGATATAATTGCAATGGGAATCTCCGTCAAAACCATATTCACTGTTCTCGTTTAGCCGGATTGTTCCATGCAATTTGAATATATTTTTCTTCCCATCCGTAAACGAAAGCATCCCAGCCGACGAAATAAGCTGATAACACGATTCTCTCTGTCTTTGAAGACTTGATTGTTCTACTTTTTTTTGTGCTATTTCATCTTCAATTTTATTGTGAAATGCTGTATTATCATTGAAAGTTTGGCGTAATATATTTAACGTAGGAAACTTGGTCTTTAATTCATCTATGAATGTGTCAAAGTTTGTTGTTGAAATTGCAGGACTCACTGCTGCTATTGGTTCTTGTACGGAAGATATTTCCCCTTTTGTAGAACTATTTTCAGGAGTATAATTATTTGATTCAAATCTAATTTGTTCGAGGAAACATAACTCTGTTTGGACTTGCCGAATACGGCATAATAGTTTGTCTGCCTCATCCGTATTGCCTATGATGTCAAGACAATTGTCGTAATTAAATGTAAAAATATTTTTTACATCAAGAGCAAATAATAGTTTATGGCAAGTTATATCTGCAATACAAACTTTTTCATTGTTTTGTATAACAAAATACTCAGCTTCATCGGGATCTTCCAAATTTCCTTTACGAATGATTATTGGAGTATGTTGGTCAATATATACGTCGATTGCCTCATGGTAACCTTTCCTTCGCACATATTCCTCGGCAATGCCGAGATAACCAATTTCTTCAATCTTATGCCAGACTTCATTATCACCGTCAATATTGTATAATTCTTTTACAATAGGCTTTAAGAGTCCGCTCCAATCGGCAAACTTATCAGACATATTTTTGCTGAAGCCTGCTCCAATAATAAAAGACAAGCTCCTATTATTAAGCAGGTGACGGATTCTTGTTATTTGTTGTGATTTCTGCATGCGAAGGAATTGTTTCGATTAAATTATATCCACACTAATCTTCATCCCTATATGGAAAGCTATGGCGAGGATTTGTTTGCGCTTGGTGGCGGTATCGGAGCAGGTCATCAGGAGCCATCCGTTGCCGAGTGGCTTTTGTGCTGTTTGGTATTTCTTATCTACCGTGTTGCTAACGAGTGGGATTTTATTGGCGATTAGGCCGACTGCTCGCACTTTGTCTACGCCGACTTTCAGCACAAATTTATGTAATGATTCCCAAGCTGTACGTTCTTCGATTATAGAGCCATCCGGCATAGTTATCCTTAGGCGAGTACGTGGATTGGTTACAACCTTCTTACCTCCTTTTTTCTTTTCTGTATGCTCAACAATTGGATCCGGCTTGATTTCTACAGCATCGGGGAGGACATCAGTGATGTTGCGGTTACGGGATATGCTTACTTTAAGAGGTGCCCCGGGTACATAGTCAACGACCAAGACGAGTTCGCGTTGGACTTGTGCTAAAGCCGGTTCAATCTTTTCGGTGAGAGTCGGGAGAATCTCGGTACGAATGAGATCCTCTTCCAGTTTGGCTGCTTCCTGTTTCAGCCGTTCATCAATAGGGAGATTAAGCTTACGCAGATTCTCCATTGTGATATATAGTTCGCTCAGTGTTGACATATTATAATTAGACTATAGATTGAATCCCAATCAAATAACGTAGACACATACTTAATCTTTGATATGTCTCAAGTCCCGGTCTTAATGCCGCAACTATAACATTAATATAGTTTGTCATTATGAGTGGATTAGAGGAGATCAAACTTAATGTATTTTTAGAATAATCCAACCAATACCTAAATTGATTCTCCTGCAAACTGTTACCTCGACGCATTAAATCAAGTCCCTGCCTAATAACGCCATCAAGAAGTATATAATTATTATTCATTATTACCTCCTTCCCGATGCATCTGATCTAATTCCTCTACGCTCTTTATATCTGTGGAGTCCATGGCTTTTGAGGCTGCATCTGTTGAAATTTTATTTTGATGATTCAATTTAAGATTTACACCGAATCCCTCGAATTTTTCAAAAAGGGGAAGAATTAGAAGAATCAGCCAAAACACAAAAATGACGTTAAACCCGTTAAATTTAGGTGTGAAAGTCAAATCTCTGCATTCTTCGAAATGTATGAATAGATAGATTGAACTACCAACAAACAGAATCGCATACCAAAGACGTTGCAACCAATACCCCAAAAACTCTATTGCATTTTCTATACGTTTGCAAAACTTCGGATATGAAGTTTTCTTAAACCACAGATGATGGAAAAAGAACCATGAGATTATAAAAGTTGCCAAAACGGACGCAGCTACAATCCACCAGACTGTTGATACTGGTATCATTTCAGTATTTACATTACAGTATAGACACATATATTTCCTATTACTCAGTTATAGTTATACCTTTTAATTGAAGAATATTTATCCATATCTTCTTTTGCTCTTCAGCATTGAGATCGATTTGGACTGACACCTTTTTCTTTTCATCTTCGGCTAGAGGGGAGATTTCTAACAACGCTTTATTGACTTCTTTATAGCGTTCTTTGGCTCCATCTATTGTCTTAATTGATATAGTGGGGTTTTCCCAAAAGCCATTGCATAAATTAGTAACAATTACATAATCTCGCTCGTACATATACCTTATAGAGTCATGTGTCAGAGATTTAACCAATGAGTTCGGAGCGATGGAGCATAGCCATTCTCCAAAAGCCTTCATATAATCACGATTGTCCATAAGTGTCTATATTAAACGATTCATACTCTTTGCGAGATATTGGTGTCTGTGGGTCAACGATGAGAACTTCATCATAAGTCAAGTCATAAAGATGATATACAAGATGGTCTATCTCAACTTCAATGCTAGCCGTATTTATCTCATTGCTTCTCTTCTTGCTATTAACGATTTCTTTTGTTTTAATAGAAATCATTTTATAAAGTTCCGGATTATCATTATTAATAGGCAATCTTGCAAGTTGATTGGTTCTCATCTTTGTAAAAGCGCCTTCTGTCAAATCAAAAGCAATTTTGGTAACATAGAATGTCGCAAATTTTGAATTGAGGATCCCAAGCAAGAATAATAGCAAATCATCATCATAATCTTTTTGGGGATAGACAGCATAAATAGAACTAAGGAAATACGAGTTATCTTCATCTATACAAGCTGTTATAACCTTACCCGCTTCTCGAATCGCTATTTTTTTACGTTCGTAAAAAGATGTATTGCTCCAATTTCGTGCAAGCCAATTTCCGTATTTAACGTATAGATTCCTTTCCTTTATTAGATATTTACCTATTCCTTTGCCCCTAAGAGCCCTTTTCCATGGCGAAGGTAACGGCACATTACTTACGCGAACATACTCCTTATCGTTACCGGTTTTAATACATTGACGGAGAAAACACATATTACCTAACTTGGGATATACACTAATCTTCCGAAACAGCGACCTTTCAATTTCATTTAGTGTTATATCAAAAGAATAACTTGCGCTACTGGTAATTTCAGAAATAGCCAATTTAAAATCGTACGGTAATCTTAGTTCGCTAAAATTGCGAACCGATTTCCTGATATTGATTAATTTTGATTCAGAATTTTTTTTACATTTAGTAATACAGGTGTGGACGATTGGTGTTTGGAAAACATCCATAGAAAAATTTGTAATCTCTGAGATGCCAAATTTTGAGGTCAGAAATTTTCTTAGCTTCTCCGAATATAAATTTGTCAAAAGTGTATTTGGATGAATCATCATTACGCACCCTTTTTCTTTCGCCAATACATAAGACAATTGGATGAAAAGTTCGTATAAATCTACATGTCCTTCCATGATTTGGAAATTATACATCTTTTTCTCCTCTGCTCCAATAATTTTATATGGCGGATTACCAATAACAATGTCGAAGCCTCCATTCTCAAACACATCAGCAAACCATGTATGCCAAAGAAAGAAATTTTTATTTGCGGTTACATCATTTACATCATGAAGAAAATATTCATTACCAGTAGTCTCGAATATCTGGCGGATAACATTGTTCTTAATGTCCGTCAGAATTTTTGCACGTATGTCGTGATTGTCTGTGTTATAAAAGGTGTTGATATCTTTTCGCAGAATCTGTTGCCAACCATTAAAGTCCATAGCATATTGCCCTGTGCTATCTACTCCCATACAGATATGGGAGAGGTCATGCCCATTATAACTTTCAAGAAGAGAGTTGCCCTGCATAATCTTGAAATTCAGATTAGGAAGTGGACGGGCGTCTTGCTCATCAACGACCATTGCAAGCCAAAAACGAAGACGAGCAATATCTACAGCGCCCTGCTCGATGTCTACACCATAGATGCTTTGCTCCATGATATAGCGCTTCATCCGAGCTTGGTCTATATTACTGTAAGTGCGAAGTACAATAAAAACCTTAGACAGCAGATTTACAAGGCCCATCGGAAATGCACCTGAGCCAATAGCTGGGTCACATATTTTAACCTTGATAAGCCGTTTTTCTATCTCGGTTCGCTCAACCTCGTTAAGTATATCAATATTGAGTGTTTCTATAAATTCACGTACCTTCTCAGGAGTATAATTCTTGGGTTCATTCTGGAGATATGCAATGATTGATTCACGACACATGTAGTCGACAATCTCTTTGGGGGTGTAGAACGCTCCCTTGTCTTTATTGTCTTCAAGGAGGTTCTCAAAAATGCGTCCCAACATTTCCGGGTCAATGCCAACCTCGGCATCTTCCTGGTCGTTTTCATCAATAGTAAAATTATAACTATCAAGAAATTCGAATAGCTTATCGAAATATATAGCCGGAAAGACACACCGTTTAGGATCAATATCATCCTGACTGAACAAACCCCCATTGAGGAATGGGATCTCCTCCCATCCGGGCAATATGGTGATATCTTTATGTGCGAGAGAGGCTTCTTGTAATCGCTGCTCCGGTTTGGTGTTCAAAACATAGAAAAACAAGAGTTCAAGGACATCGTCAAGGAATGTATTCTTTAAGTCTCCTGCCCCATCAAAAAGATGTCGCATATAGCGAGCGTCGGCATTGTCTTTGGCATCATAGAGCCAGCCCTTGCGCTGAAGGAAGTAAAGGAATACAATACGACCGAACATCTTTTTGATGTAGTCTCGCACATCCTTAGCGTTATCATCGAAAGTTGTGGTAAACTGACCACTTTTATCTTTCTCAAGCCAGTTCCACCGACCTATTATGGTATTCAGTTTCTTTTCATCAGTGTACTTTTCACCGGTAATATATTCTACGAATACAGCATAATAAGCTCGGTATAGATCAAAGAACTCGTCACTAAGCGCGGCAACGGAGAATGCTTTTTCAAAGTCTTCATTATTACGTGAACTTTTGGCGAGGACTTCAAATCGCTCGGCTGCGGTACGACCACGGTAGCCTTTGCCGAAAACATAAGTGTAGCGTTTGGCAGATGTGGAGTCTTTTAATGAATCGCCTTTATAAGCATAGGAAAATCGCCACTGCTTGTCTTTTACATCCTCGTAATGGAATACAATCATAAGATGTTGACGGTAATCCATTATGGAACGGATAAGTTGCTGAATATTGACGCGGGAACGCTCTATGTTCTTTGAGTCATCAAGAGTTACATCAAGAAGTGCAATATTATCAGCATTATAGTTCTTTTCCGTGAGGTCGCCAATATATTTGATATGCTTGATGCCGGCTTTTTTTGCTTTTTCTGCATACACTTCTCTTTCGGCAAGGTCATCGTTAATATTTTCGATTTCATTACCGAAGATTGGTTCAATAACATCCGCTATGAAACGTTCAGTTCCGGGATAATCATCGTTAAAAATTTTTTCTAACTTATGCTTGAGTTCCATAGTCAGTTATTGCGTTTGGTTTCTGAATAAATTATGAGTTTAGCGTCTCCACGTTTAGCTTGAGCGCGATTAGCTAAATTTGATAGAGCTGTATCCAGCAAAGCATTTATATCGTCATTAGCACCAAAGAGCGAACCTTGGTAGTTCTCGAATCTCATAACCTGTTTGATGACATAGTTATCCTTTGCTCTGACAAGTTTTTCAATCTGTTTTAAGAGTTTTTTCGACTCTTGTGTCACATCCGAACGAGAGCGTAAGGATGATAACACGGCAAGTGCATCCGCAGACTTTCTGCTTGAATCAGCGGCTGTAATATAGTGGGCAACGTGTTTTTGATAGGCTCGCTTAGCTATTTCAGCAAGTGTATCATCACATTGCATATTGGAAAACTCCGCATCAGGCTCACATTTCAATCGCTGCATAGTAGACAATGAGGAGATTATGTTAGAAGAAGTATCTTCCTGAGTTTTCTCTACATCTACTGAAATCAATTCTTGCGAGTTGTCTGTGAATACGAAAATACCATGAGGGTTTTCATCACGAATCTCTAAAACACCTCCAAGTCCGTTAGCATCAACAGAGGCGATATAATCATATCGTTCCGATGAATTATCCCGAAATGCTTTCAGTTCTTTGATAAATGGCCCAAACGGAGATTCATCACCATCAACGAAATGTTGCAGGTCATGCTCAACAAGTTCTTCGCGCTCGCTGAAAACCTTATTATCTTCGCCAAACATCTCATGGAAAGACTGGAGTTTAGCGTATGCTTTTTCAATCAGACGAATTTGACTGTTGCCTTCGTCTGATGGGAAGAAGTTGAATACATGGACAAAGTTTTCAGTAGAGCCTATTCGGTTCACACGGCCTATGCGCTGCATCAAACGTGTCGCGTTCCATGGTGCATCATAATTGAGAATGATATTAGAACGGTGTAGATTCACTCCCTCAGCAAGAACTTCGGTTGTAACGATAACATCGTAATCATCACGACGCTTATCAGGCTTACAGTTTGCATCGAAGTTGGCTTCAATTTCTTCTTGTCTTTCAGTCTGATTCCCTGCCGAAATACTCAAAACTTTATGACCTTTAGCTTTCAATGCTCTCTCCAATGATTTGAGAGTGTCAATAGCTTCAGTAAATATAACTAAGCGAGGTTTATTCACTCCCGATGGATTATTAATTTCAGGATTGAAAAGTTCGGGATTTATAGCGTCCTTGAACCGGTCGAATTTTGGATCTTCCGTGTTTTCTCTCCACCGTTCAAGTAAAGAACCGATAAGTAGTTTGTCATTCTGCAAGTTTGCGAGATACGATTCCTTAAAATCAGAGGTCTTAAAACACCTGTTGTTACCACCTTTACGAGCTATGATAGTTGCTACCGCAGTTTTGAAAGCGGCAAAATTACCCTTGCACTCGTTGTGCAGTTTGTTTACATCTATATCAGGACAGATAAATACACAGTCGTGTTGGAGCATATCTATCATAACCTCATTGTATCGGTTCAGATTCTCAAGTGTCTTCTTGAATGCAGCAAGACTGCTTTCCAGACGCTTTACCAATAGAATCCGCATAATACGCTGAAGTCTTTGCGTAATGCTATCAACCGTAAGGTTTCGTTTCTCATACAGTTTCTTGTTGTCCTCATCGACGAACTGTGTAATTGCGGCATAACGGTAAAAGCCGATATGTTTATTCGGGTCAAAAGACTCTCCTAAGGCAGGAGGACATATAGCATCTACGGTATCAGAAAAGAGCTTTGATAGTTCCTCATCCATCTTATATTCGAGCTTATGTGGCCCTTTGACAGTGGGGAACTTCAGTAATTCTGCATCTTCTCCATATAGATTTCTAATATCGGTACGGGTACGACGAACTACGAGGTCATTAAGGACACTGCTTCGGATTTTTTCTGAGACCTCCTTAACAATAGTGCGTGCTTGAATTTTACCCTCATCCGTATCCTGCGAAATAGCTCGCGCTTCTTTAAAGCGTCTTTCCATCGCATTGAATAGAGAGTCAAGCTTGCCACCCTCGACATTAGGCAAGTTAGAGTTGTTGGGGGTGCGTTGGAATAAGCGTATTTGATTATAAAGATCTTTAGGCGAGTTATTCTGTGGAGTTGCAGATAATAGTGCAACGTAGGGTGTGGGATTGATAATGCCAATCAGGTCATCAATCGCCTTGTATTTTTGAGTATCAGAGTTGCGGAAATTGTGGCTCTCGTCAATTAGTACCAAACCATAGTTCCCAACCTCAATGTTATCAATTTCGTCACTATCATCAACATCATCGATATCCTCCAATTCATCAGTAATTTTACCGATGCTTCCGGTTGTCACAAATTCGACACATAGACCAATATTATTACGAGGATTATCATTGTCAAAATCCTTGATTGTCTTTTCCCATACTTTCTTAATCGCTGGCGGAGTTACAATCAGCACTTTACGAGCGCGACCGAGAGATTCGGCATTTTCAAGGAAACGACGGATAAGTAATACGCCTACAACAGTTTTGCCAAGCCCTACAACATCACCAAGAATAAAACCGCCAAACCTTTTCATCACCGAGAAGCATTGTTTTACCGCGTCAAGCTGATATTCAAGAGTATTGAATGACGGTGGCAAATAGGATTTAAGAATTTCAGATGTATTCGCATCTACCATATCTCCAAATTGCAATTGTAGATACTTGATATAGACATCGTAAGGAGTGAGAGGATTTTCAGTCTCATTGTCTTTCTCAATTTCTACACCAATAGGTGATGGCTTAAGAATATTTTTAATAAACTTGCCGGACCACAATTCGCTGTTCTGCCATAGCTCCTCAAACCATGCTTTGTGAGATTTTGTATTTGAATATTGTGTGAAGTCTGCTGTAACGCAGTTGCTATTTTCTTCAAGGTAGCTCAGTTCTGCATTACTCTGAAGACCCTTTGCTGTAAAGTTCGAGCTACCGATAATACCCGTTCCTAATCCATTACCAAGAAAAATGTAACACTTGGCATGGAGGAATTCTTTATGTTCCCCCTGACCATACACACGAATCTCAAACTTTCCATCCGGATTCTCTTCAGTCAAGGCATTATCAATAATCAGCTTACCAATGGGTTTATACTCATCGGTAAGAGATTCGACATCTCTCTGAATATAGAAATCCGGGAATTGATGCGCCTCACGAGAGGCTTGATAATATTGCAATTGTGGCTCCTGACCTATCAGTAAGTCAAGTTTCCCACCCCTTGAAAAAAAGTCCTTAAGTTCTTCATAGACTAAAGCAGTGCCGGGTAAGTCCCAATAACCAGTCGCAATCATAATATGATTACAATCAGGTCGTGAGACCAACTCTTTAATATATTTGACGAGCTTAAACTGCTCGGAATTATCTATTAAGGCATTCGCCATATCTATGAAAAAAATTAAAACTCCGGTGGCAGTTATCTGAGGGCTGGCCGAGCCTGCAACGACTGCTTGGGAGTTTCAGAATTTAATTGGTTTGGCGGCATCGCTGCCTGTGGGTTAAACCGTTTCGGCCATATTCAGATTTTTATGGTTGCTATTTATGCAAAGTTACAAAGAATATTTGAGATGACAATCGGTTATGTCGTAAAACACAACCGATTGCCATTGAAAAGTTTGCTATTTTCTCGCACCGATTCTATGAGAGCGGAGGAAGGCATCGAGGTCGGCGCGGTTGACGTAGATCTTGCGACCTATCTGCGAGAAGGGGATGAGGCGTTGGTCGCGGTAATTCTGCCACGTCTTTGGGGAGATGCCAAGGAGTTTGCGGGCGGCTTCGGATTCTATCCATTCGCTGCTGGAGTCATCGGCGTTGCGCCGGGTGATGAGGTCGATGATTTGCTCCAGCGTGGCATGGAGATTGCGCCATTCTTCTTCCGGCACTACGAACAGCAATGTCGATGGGGTGATATTTTGCGGTGTACTTTGCATTCGGGCGTGAGGTTTTTTGATTCCATCTACAAAGAAGATAGAATCCGGTTGATAATTCAGTTGTCTGGTCGCTTGACCGCTCACTCAACTGAATGCACGATTGCCTGACCACTCAATCAGTCGGTTGCACAGACGATTGACTGATTGGTTGATGTGCTGACTAATCAGGACTTCAACCAATCAACCGGTCAATCGCGCAACTGCGCAGTCAGTCGATTGGGTGGGCGATTGATTGGGCAGGTGCATAATCAGTTGGGTGAAATGTCGATTGAATTGCCGTGGGACAACATGGGCGGCAGCAATCGACGGTCATAGGGGCGGTAACATTTACCATCCACGCATAGGAGTGAGCCTATCGCGCTGAAAATCATTAGCGACGTGACGGGTATTCAGTTGATTGACTGATTAGTCAACCACGCAGTGCTCGCGTGTGGGCTTGACCCACCGCAATCAGTCAATCACCGTCAGGTGTCATAGTATTATTAAGAGACCTCTCGTATCATTGACCCGATTTAGGAGCCTCCCGTCGGAGGCGTATCGTGTCGTTGACGTTGCAAAGTAAGGGATAATTTGTCATTCCCACCAAACATTTTTGGCCCGATATAGCATAAGGTTGTACATGTATATCTCAATATACATTTGATATTCCATAGCCCACTTTCACCCTATGAATATGAATGATGGTCACACGACCACAGCAAGGTGTCCAAATCGTTACCGTTTGGATTTCGGGTAACTCTGTCGTTACCACGAAATGACCTTGCCGTGCCGGGGCTTGGGACCGCTCCGAAGTCGCAGTCCCCCATGATTTTCTTATAGTTTCACAGCCTCAAAGCATCCATTAAGGCATTCGCCAAATCAGATGAGGCCATGCGGATGACGTTGGTGTCGGCAAGTGAACGGCCCATGAGATTGACGCTGCCGTACCAGCCGATACATTGGTCTATGATGGCGCATTGCATCTTGCATTCCGGACGGTGGATGATGTTGAAGCCCATCGTCTGAAGTTCGGTTTCTCGATGACCTGTTTCAGAAATGACGATTGTGACACTAACACCGCGTAGTAAGGTGGTGGCGAGCAGGTCGATGATTCGAGGTGTCTTATTCCAGCGCAGACGCATTGTCGATATTACGATGCTTTGTTTCGCTGATGCAAGGTCGTCATGGAATGGTTTTTCAAAATCCGACGCATCGAAGATGGTCTCAGTCGTCGGTTCGGCAAACAATCCTTCGTTAGCGACAGCGATGGAATAGCCTACAGCTTTGTAACCATGGAGACGCTTGCGATACATCGAATCACAGACCGGAACGCGCAAATCAATGTAGTCGTAGATGCGGGTTTCGTTTTTACCGGGATAGTTGCGATGCAGTCGTCCGGTGTATTGTGCAATAAGTCCTTTCCACGACACAGGGAGGGCGAGCATCAGAGTGTCAAGCCGCGGAAGGTCAAATCCTTCTCCTACGTATTTGCCGGTGGCGACAACAATCAAGGGCTCATTCGCCGGAATATCGTTCAGTCGTGACATCACCTCTCGCTTGGCTTTTGCTGAGTCATTGCCTACGAGTCGTATTACATTCGCACAGATTTTGCGACACTGTTTAGTAAGAATGTCAACGTGAGCCGTGCGTGCAGTAAGTATTATCGGAGTGCGCCCTTCGGCAAGGCTGGAAGCAACATCATCCAATATGAGCTTATTTCGCGATTCGCTTTCTATTAGCTCGTCGATAACCTGTGCGTAGTTTCCTCCGTCGGCTTTCAAATTGCGATGTGACGTGAAACGTGGAATAAGGAGCCGTCGGAAAGATTGTTGGGCCTGTTGTGACTTTGAGTCGGCAGTATAGCTAATTTCGCCACATTGCATGAATATGATTGGCTGATGACCGTCTTTGCGTATGGGTGTAGCTGTGAGACCATAAACAAAACGGGCATTAACTTCGCGGAGCACACGCTCGAAGTTGACAGCGGGTGCATGATGACATTCATCTACTATAACCATGCCGTAATCGCGGATAAATTGCTTGACTTCATTATCACTCATACAAGACTGAAGAAGTGCGATGTCGATTTTGCCGTCAAGGGTGTTCTCCGTGGAGGATAACGCGCCGAACTGCTGGAATTTCTTCCGGCGGCCACATCCTTTGTGATGCTCTTCAGGTTGAAAATCGGTTGACAGATATTCTTCGAGACGTTCGCGCCACTGGTCAAGCAGCGCTTTGGTGTGAACCAGTATGAGTGTATTGACTTTCTTTTGCGCGATCAATGCGGCGGCAGTCACTGTCTTGCCAAAAGCAGTTGTTGCATAAAGGGTACCGCAGCGATGTGCCTCCAGCGCTTCAATAGCTCGTTGTTGCTCTTCGTACAGCGAACCCTTGAACCCAACATCAATTCTTGCCCCCGGATTGGTTTTGTCATCAATCCGAACATCAACATTATTGCTTTTGAAAAAGTCAACAACGGCCTCTTCACAACCTCGGGGAAGTAGCAGATAATCATCCGTCATCTCAGAGCATGAGATTATTCGCGGCAGATTATATACCGGCAATCGCATCCCGAGTTTTGCATAAAACTCAGGATTCTTGAACGCTGCCAATCTTTTGAGGTGATTCACAACTTTGGAAGATAGTCCTATGGTCGGAATATAGATGCCTGATGAGCGTATGATGGAGATGCGCTCAGGGAAATCGGCTTTCGTCATCGGTCGTGGCTGAGGACGTTCCCAAGGTTCGGATTCGCTTGACCTAGATAACTCTCCAAGAGGCTCCTTATCATATCTCGAAACCAGTCTTTCAACCTCTACGGCTGCTATCTTCTTCATGCCTTGCAGATATGGCCATTGGTCGGCAAACGGCACGAAATCATCGTTGACGAATACGCTGTTGCCGTTTTTTCGCGCTTTCCCTTGAAGCGGCAAAGCGACAAGGTTGCCTAAGCCCCCGGCAGGCATGAAATCCTGATTAGGGAAGAATCGGTCGTATGATTTGAATGACAACCGACCGTCTCTCTCCATCGCCTCCGTCAGAATGGCATTGCCAAGACGCCGCCCCGTCTTTGCTTTTATTGGCCCGTCAAAAAGAATCCACACATGTGCTCCGTTGCCCGACCTCGACCGCTCGATATAAGCCGGAATATTCCAGTCACGACATACAGACACGTACGCTCTAACATCCTCCTGATAACCATGCTCACAGCTCTTGTCATCGAAGTCACAACATAGAAACCTACAGGTATTGTCCGGCAAAATGGCATATACGCCAACGACATCTCGCCCGTTAGGATCTTTGCCTTCAAGGTGACGGTAAATATCATTGTATCCCAAAGGTTGAAATTCGCGGTTGGGACATTCCGTGCATTTGAATTTCTTTTTGTCGCAAAACTCACGGTTCCATTCCCGGCTACATACCGGTTGATATCCACTCTTTCCGGTTGAATTACTAAACCATCGCCGAGCAAACGCATCCTCACGCCCTTGAAATAGACTGCGAAACAGCGAGACCTTCTCTTCCAAAGACAGCGCAGGCTTTCGAGGCGAAATATTCTCCGGCTCGTCCGCCGCAATTCCGTGACAAGCCAGTAACGCCCGCAACCGTGCATTCTCGGCCCGCAATCGGCTTAGTTCATCAGACATTGTTTCATTCATAAGAATATATTCTGACCGTCAGGGCCATATTCCCTCAAATTACTTTGAATTCAGCATAAGTTACATAATATCAGAGGGCTATATTTTATCAAATAACCATTGTTGACAAATAAAAATCAATCGCCCTTCACTTGATTAATGATCGTTTACGATATTATCTAATGCCTCGATTAGCGTCTCATACTCCTGCTTGTAGCGATCAATACGCGCATAATCTTTCTCGGTCGGATCCGGTATGCGAGTAATATCCATATTGTTTCTTAAATCATTCAGCTTGACTTTTAAGGCAAGGAAATTTCCTGATATACGGCTGATATATTCTTCTCTTGAGGGAGCCGTATGATGATTGAGAAGCGTCAATGCTGTTTTTATTTCATCGCGCTCTTCATCGGTTATTACGTGTGTTGTTTCGCATGGATATTTATCGATGTCTTCCATCCAATCCTCCCACCATTCTTCCTCATACCAATGCTCTTTAGGATTGTCAACAACTTTCGATATTTCCACATTGAGCAAGTCCATGACATCCTCAACGGTCACATCGCAATCTTCGGAAGCATCATGCAGAAAGCCTACTACCTTTTCTTTCCAATCAAAACCGGCATCGGCAACCTTCAGAAGGTGGGATTCAAAATAATCATGGCCCCCTTTGTCTACATGTCCTTTATGCAATTTTTGAGCTACCAATCCTGCGGCATATACAATTTTTGTCATGTAGCCCATGTCATTTTCCAAACTGTCTATTCGCCGTCTTGCTTCCTCAGCATTGAAGGTCGCGATATAGTCATAATACTGACGCATAAGCATCTCAGTGTCGGATTCTGGATCCATAAAGTCGAAAAGGACATCCATATATTCATCCATATAGTTCAGATCTCTTTCCTGCGTAGCGATAAATCCGGCAAGCATAGTTTTGACTTGACGGAAGCGGACATTGTTCATCTCCACGATGGGACGAAACGCCTCTATCAATTCTTTTGAGAGTACGGAATCTTCCATACAAATGATTTTATAATTTTATTCAAAGACTTCCCATGTGCCGGATTTCTCTGAACCCAATCGGCGGATTTTACCCTCCCCTTTAAGTTTATCAATAATTCGGAACATTGAAGTCTTTGATTTGCCAAATAACTTCGATAACTGTTTTACGCTAACTCTCTTGTCGGCTCGCATTTTATCCAGTATCAAATTTTCTATATCTTCATATTGCTCCGCATCGTTCCGCATCGTTCCGCTTATCGTTCCATCGTTCCGTTTATCGTTCCACATCGTTCCATTGGTGTCATGGTTAGTTACATCTTCTGAAACATTTACTATGACATTAGGCTTTTTGTCTATGACATTGGTGCCATTTTCTATGACATCGGCATTCTTAACTACTACCTTGAACGTTGTGTAATCGCCAAGTAGAAACTCTGCAGGATTGCTTTTGTTTTCTTCGAGAAGTGTCGAAACGGTATTCACACCACTGCCAAAACGGTTGACATAACCGAGATTGAGCATTATTTCGGCGATGTTGGGGTTACGGTAGTCTGTTTCATTCGGGAAGTTCTCCAGATTAACTTTGCCATAGAGATTGCCGGGATTGTCAATCTCAATGCGGTCGCTGTATTCGTAAAACTTAATCGGAGAATTATTCCCATTGTACGCACGGTGCATCACGGCATTCATGGCAAGCTCGCGTATTGCCTCCCACGGATAATTGATGCGAGGCTCCTCGCGCAATACGCTGACAAATTCCGGACGTTTGTTTTCGATAGAGTATTTGATGAAATATTCCAGTTCTTTCAACATGGAAATGAGGTTCCCCCTGAAACGGTTTTCTTTCAGGACTTTTGTCGCGCGAGTCATCCCGGCAAACTTAACATATTGGATATATGCTCCCGGAATAAAATATTGAGGATCATTACCCGACAACAAAATCCCGGCATAGGTCGGGCAATTAAACCGTGTGTCGAAAAGGCGCAACGATGCCATCTGCTGGATAGGCGTGCGCCTGTCCTTTGCCAATGTCGCGGGCGACACAGCTTTTGGCAGATACTCATTCTTGAACAGTTCCACATCTATGTCATCAATCGTGGCCTCACGGCACGGACGGCCATCGAAAGAAGAACTATGTATCTGTCCTTTTTCGGTCAAGATGCGTTCTTCCTCTGTATTTGCCTCAGCTTTTCTTGCACCGATTCTAATCCAAATCACGCCCTTGTGCCTGACTGGAGTATCTTCACTTGGCTGAACTTCGATAATCGCAACTTCGCCTTCGGGAAAAGATTCCTTATATACCATCATCGCCGGCGGTGGAAGTATTGTTCCGGAATTACGGAGTCCTGCGTATGAACGCAACTGCTCATCGGTGAAAGTCTGTCCATCGAGATTTCCATTATCATCGGCACCAATAAGAAAATATCCCGGTTTCTTCGTGTTGCGTATATCGTTGGCAAACGAACAGATAGCCTCCGACATCTTTTTGGTATTGTCGGTGGATAACGTGCGCTCCACGCGCTCATTCTCTATGTCGCTCAACAGCGACCTTATTTCATCTTTTGTCAGAGGCATATTTTTATAATTATATGTGCAAATTTACTCATAATTCGCCAGTTACGCAATCGCTATTTGTTGATTGCTGAAATTACTGCCATTATTTGTTCCGGAGTCATTCCCCTGAGAAGTTCGATAGCTTGCTCTTCTTGCGATATTGAACTACCCATCTTCTCTTGTTGTCCTGCCTTGGACGCAGGTTTCTTCTTGAAGAGAGTGCGCAGAGTGTTATCAGTCTTCGATGTGTCAAAACTACCCATATACCGTTCGGTCGTAGCAAGGTTGCTGTGCCCGAGGATATTCTTTATAGCTGAACTTTCAGCCCCGGCTTCTTGTGCGATGTGAGCAAAAGCATGACGGCTGATGTGCATTGTGAGATTGGTAGTAATCTCAGCCTTCTCTGCAATTTTTTTCAGATATTTATTGATGAGGGCATTCTTGGCTGAAATCTGCTGATAAAGTTGATGGCGCAGCTCCGGTTTCATCCTGTCCTTGTCAGCCTGCGTTACAAATTTGGCAAACGGTGCATCATTGTCAAGCAGCGGGAATATATAATCATCCGGTTTCACATCTTCATTATGATAATACCGAAGTATATCCAACGCCTGATCAACAAGCAAAAGGTCTCGGTCTTTGTGGTTCTTGCCCATCTGATAATGAAGTCGCCCATTCTCGGTAATATTACGCCAACGAAGCTGAATAAGATCGGCGGCACGGATTCCGGCACAATAATAGCTGAACAGGAAATAGTTTTTACAGTGCCATATCAACGACCCTTCCTCAAGTTCAAGCGCGATGATACGCTCCATCTCCGTATCGCTCAACTTTTCTTTCGTCGTCTTCACACCCTTGTATTTGAATACGAGGAAGGGATCCTTCGATGCCTCCATTATGCCGACCTCGATTGCTCGATGAACAAGTGTACGCAAAATGTTAAACTGAACTTCGATTGTGTTAGGATGGAGCAATTTGCCTGGTTCACGTTCATTCTCCCATTTGTGGAGGAAGTTGTCAAAGCGGGTCAGCAAATCTACAGTCAGGTCGTCGACGGTTATATCGGCCATACGGCGTTTCTTGCGGAAGGCATCGAGCTTATTGATGAGGCCACAATACTTGCGCCAGTTTCTCCATCCACCGTTATCATAAATCATCTGCGCACGTTCACGAGCAAACTCCATAAAAGACGGCGACACATATTCAGCATCCAGATTCTTTATTACCTTGGCAGATGAGACATCGCCATCTGATGCCAATTCCTGATAAGCCTCGTTAGCTTGCGCGAGCATAAGGCGTAATTGCTCATTGAGGACTTTTGCATCGGGAACATTCGCTCGAATCCAGTTGTTTCCCTTGCATTGAGGATTGAAGTCGTCAATGCGTTTCAACTGAATACCGGTCTTCTTCTTTGTACGTTTACCGGCAGCCGTCACCATCAGATAGAGGTTGTAGGTCTTGTTGCGTGTCGGCTTGTGGTCGAGTTCAAATCTAAATGTTGCCATCTTTCGGAGAGTATAAAGGTTTTTACTCTGCAAAGATACAACGAATAAATTTTACGTGCAATTTTACGTGCAAAAATCTTACTTTTCCTTACGCCGAAAGAAATTCAAATGAAAAACTCGTTGTTAGATTTATATGATAATCAATGTAATTAAAATGTAATTGAAAATATTAGAAAGTAATATCGGTAGTTCTGTTCTGGGCACCCATAACGACCGTAAGTGATTGATTTTCAACGCTTACGGTTTTTTAATGCAAATTTTTGTCAACCATTTGTCAACCGAGCTCAAAATTAGCCTCGATTTTACACTGCTAAATCGAGGTGAATTGGGTCGCATGAACCGATTTTGAATTATTTAACAATTTTTAATAAAGCGGAGTTGACATCCCTTTGGCAACCGTCGGTATCTATGAAAGCAAACGAGCCATTCAGTGTCCCGGATGGCTCGAATTTTATGTATATAAGTATTCTATTTTGACGTATTTGGCTTCTTTTTCTTCGTAGGCTTGAATAGCTTATAGTCGATACAATAGAGTTTGAGTTTTCTGTCGAGCGTAGGTGCGGTTATTCCCATCGCCTCCATGACACGAACTTTCTTGCCATTGAATTTTGTGAGTAGATGTATTAACTGCCCTCTTTCATCCTCCGGCAAATTTTCTCCATTGTTTGTTCTTGTGATTTTGAGATCTGTTCCACGGATTTTTCCATCCTCGCAACAGATGACGGCGTTTTCGATGCAACTCTTAAGTTCCCGGTAATTGCCGGGCCAGTCATGCGAAGTTATTTTGATGATAGCACACTGCTCCATTGACGGAATATTCGCTATGCCTTTCGACACACAATAATCCTCAATCATCTGATTAGTATTTGGAATGATGTCTGCCTGACAGTTTCTAAGTGGTGGCAGACGAACCACGTTATGACTCAATAATTCATAGAGCCGACGATCAAACCGGTCATTATTTATTTCGGACAGGTCGAGGCAAGAAGCTATGAAATGTGCGGTGAATGGAATCCACACATCACTGCCGACACAGCGAAATTCTCCCCTTTCAAGAACATCAACCAAAACATCCTGAATATTTAGTGGAAGCGACGGCAAGTCCCTGAGATAAATCAAACCCTTATCATTAGCTTTCTGGAGTAAGCCCTTTTTATTCTGTTTAATTTCCCGACGGAAATTGCGGACCACACCAAGGAGTAGTTCCATACCATTTTCAACATCTAAGTCGGCACATGAAATTTCTTCCAGCCTGAAGTCGCTGTTTGTTGCGATGCAGTGAACATGTTCCGAAAGATAACTTTTGCCAGTTCCCGCCTCTCCGGTTATAAGAACCGGCTTGTCATGATTAACAAGGTTGGTCAAATCCCGGATAGCCTTGTTGTATTCCTCTGAAACATGTTTGTAGCGTTGTGGACGTCTTGCAAAAATTTCATACTGCTTGAGTATCTTATCTGCAATAAAGAAGTACCTACTTTGATTTATAAGGGTGCAACTTTGTCCCCAAAAGAAAAAGAGATTAGTGGAGAGGCATCTGCAAGTTTCCTGTTGATAGGAATTGGTGTAGGAGGCTCTGCCTCCATTGAAGATTCTCCTTCATCAAAGCCTATAACTTCTCCAGCTAAGGTTCAAACAAAAGAACAATCGAGACAACCAGCAAATACAACGGATAAATCCAACAACAAGAATACCGTTGTGAATGAATAAATTACTATGGTTGGTGTGAGTAAAATTACTCACACCAACCAATTATCTTTAATAAATATGCACGATAAAGTCGTAAATACTAAAATATATTATATCGGTATAGTCGCAAACATATTGCTGCTATTATATTTTTTAGTGATTATTATCTCAATATTCACGGAATGCAGCATAAAAACTGTGATTTTAACGTCTGAAATCGGAAAAATTGCAGCTCTGATATTGATGGGTGTGTCTATGATTCTATTTATAAATAATATCAGGATATGTATAAAATATTATCCTCAATTTCTTTTATTATTGATAATGGGTAATATTTTGGTAAATCCCGTAATTTCTTGGTTAATAGCTCGTAAACAACAAAAATGAAATATTAATAGGCTATGCAAAGAGGTATTATACATAAGCTATATATCATAGGCAATTATTTCAACTATGGATTAATTGCTTGGTTTGTACTGGTAATTATCATGGGAATAATGTATCCTTCGTTTAGTTTACGGCTATTCAATTCGGATTATCTATTTATTTTGCTATCTATTCCAACCTTGATTGTTTATCAATATAATATATCAATAAGTCTCAAGTATGATACTATTGGGCAAACTATACTTTTAATATTTGGGCTTATTTTTTATAATCCATTTTATTCTACAATACTTCGGTTATTTTTTAGTGGCTCCGAGGAGCCGAG
>ULPZ01049030.1_pt1 | contig 25419 bp, 21 predicted proteins | sample 1953991 | NCBI WGS metagenome assembly ULPZ01 (sample SAMEA4835642, study PRJEB28245) | human gut metagenome | biome: gut microbiome; material: fecal sample | place: Denmark | collected 2008
TGCTTTGTTCACCCTAGTGACGACGCCTGGTTCACCCTAGTGAAGGAACGGTCGTCACCGTAGTGAAGAATTCGGTGTCACCCCGGTCTCCTGCCGTCCTCCTTCCTGTTGCATTCTCCGGGCTTGTTTCATCGTATCTTGAGCGTAATGATAGTAATGGCTGCCAGTACGATGGTCACAATCCAGAACCGGACGGTTATCTTGGACTCGTGGAACAGCTTGTCGGGCTTGGCAAACACCACCGAGCAGCCCGGCTCTATCAGACTCATGCCCGTACGGAAGTGGTCGTGTATGGGGGTACGCTTGAACAGGCGTTGCTTGCGGCCCTTGCGCTTACCCATCTTGTAGTACACGCGTTGCAGTATGACCGACAGGTTCTCTACCAGGAACACGCCGCACAGGATGGGGATAAGCAGCTCCTTGTGGATGATGATGGCATACACGGCGATGATGCCGCCGATGGTCAGGCTGCCCGTGTCGCCCATGAATACCTGTGCCGGATAGGCGTTGTACCACAGGAAACCTATCAGCGCACCGATGAAGGCGCAGATGAAGATAACCAGCTCTTCCGACCCGGGTATGAACATAATGTTCAGGTAGCCCGCATATTCTATGTGGCTCGACACGTAGGCCAGTATGCCCAGCGTGACGCCTATGATGGCCGAGTTGCCTGCCGCCATGCCGTCCATGCCGTCGTTCAGGTTGGCACCGTTGCTCACTGCCGTCACCACAAAGATGGTGACGATGACAAACAGCACCCAGCCCGCCGTCTGGGCGTGGTCGCCCATGAAGCTCACCAGGTCGGCGTAGTCCAGGTTGTTGCTCTTCACGAAGGGGATGGTGGTCTGTGTAGCCTTGATTTCCTTGGCGGCATGTACTACGGCTGTGGTGCCGTCGGGCTTTTCCATTTCAATGTTCTCGCGGATGACCACCTGCGGGCTGAGGTAGAGCGTCAGTCCCACGATAAGTCCCAGGCCTACCTGGCCTATAATCTTGAACTTGCCGTGCAGTCCTTCCTTGTCCTTCTTGAATATCTTGATGTAGTCGTCGGCAAATCCCAGCGAGCCCAGCCAGACGGTGGTGATGAGCATCAGTATCATGTAGATGTTCTCCAGCTTGCCCAACAGCAGGCAGGGGATGAGGATGGCGAAGATGATGATGACACCACCCATGCTGGGCACACCCACCTTGTTGACGCCGAAGGGGTCTATCTTGGCGTCGCGCTGCGTCTCGGTGATTTGCTTGCGTTTCAGCAGGTCGATGAACTTGTCGCCCCAAATAGCCGAGATGAGCAGGGCCAGGATGATGGCCATCAAAGCACGAAACGAGGTGTAGCCAAACATTCCCGCGCCGGGAAAGTCGTATTTGTCAAGCCATTGGAATAAATAGTATAACATGCTTTTTTAAGTGGTTAATGATTAATGGTAAGTGGTAAATGGTAAATGGTTAATGGTTAATGGTTAATGGTCAATGATTAATGGTGAATGGTCAATGGTTAGTACGATGAACTTTCAACTCTCCCCTCTCAACTTTCAACTCTCAACTCTCCCCTCTCCACTTAACTAAATATTTTTTTCAGTTCCTCCTTGTCGTCAAAATGATGTTTCACGCCTTTTATCTCCTGATAGTTCTCGTGCCCCTTGCCGGCCACCAGCACTACGTCGCCCTTCTGTGCCAGCATGCAGGCAGTGCGGATGGCCTCGCGTCGGTCAGCGATGCTCAGCGTCTTCTGCATGTCGTCCTTGTCCAGTCCCGCCAGCATGTCGTTGATGATGTCTTGCGGCTCCTCAAAGCGCGGGTTGTCCGAGGTGATGATGAGGCGGTCGCTCAGGCGGGCAGCCTCCTTGGCCATGATGGGACGTTTGCCCTTGTCGCGGTTGCCACCGGCACCTACTACGGTGATGACCTTGCCGCGGCCCGTCAGTACGCCGTGTATGGCGTTGAGCACGTTCACCAGTGCGTCGGGCGTGTGGGCATAGTCCACGATGGCAGTGAATCCCTGCGGTGAGTGGATGGCCTCGAAGCGTCCCGATACAGGGTGCAGCGTGCTCAGTGCCACCAGCACGTCTTCTTCCTTCTTGCCCAGCAGCACGGCAGCGCCGAATACGGCCAACAGGTTGCTGGCATTGAACTTGCCAATGAAGGAGACAGCCAGCTCATGGTTGTTGAAGTCGAGCAGCATGCCTTCGAAGTGCGACTCCAGCACCTTGCCCTTGAAGTCGCACAAGCTGCGCAGCGAGTAGGTGTAGACGTGCGAGCGCGTGTTCTGCGTCATCACCAGCCCGTTCTTGTCGTCCAGGTTGGTCAGGCTGAAAGCATCGCGCGGCATGTCGTCGAAGAATTTCTTCTTCGCTTTCAGGTAGTTCTCTACGGTCTTATGATAGTCCAGGTGGTCGCGCGTCAGGTTGGTAAAGATACCTCCGGCAAAGCGCAGGCCGCTGATGCGTTTCTGCGCGATGGAGTGCGAGCTAACCTCCATGAAAGCATACTTGCAGCCCGAGTCGGCCATCTGTCCCAGCAGGCGGTTCAGCGTGATGGGGTCGGGGGTGGTGTGGTCGGTAGGTATGGGTTCGTCGTCGATGTAGTTGCATACGGTCGAGATGAGTCCCACCTTGTAGCCGAAGTAGCGGAATACATTATATAATAAGGTGGCAATGGTTGTCTTTCCGTTCGTACCGGTCACGCCCACCAGCTCCATCTTGTCCGTAGGATTGCCATAGAAGGTGGTTGCCACGCGGCCCACAGCGTCTTCGCTGTCCTTCACCTGCACGTAGGTGACGCCTTCCTTCAGTGTTTCGGGCAGGTTTTCGCACAGTATGGCGGCTGCACCCTTTTCGAGGGCGGCACCTATGTAGGCATGGCCGTCGGTCTGTGTGCCGCGCATGGCCATGAACAGCTGTCCGGCTTCCACCAGGCGCGAGTCAATGTTGACGCCCGTGATGTCAATATCGGTAGAACCGATGACCTGCACCGGTTGTATGGCTTTCAATAATTCAGTTAGTTTCATACCTTATTTATATATACTTCTGTCATTCGTTTATTCTTTCAGTCTTTCTACGGTCCGTAGCGTAGCCGTCGCCCGTTCTATCTCAGTGTCAGCAGCACCGTCTGTCCTTTGGTGAAGTGGCTGCCATGTGGCAATGACTGCCGCCTAACCTTGCCTACGCCGCTCAGCCTTACCCTGAGTCCTTTCTCTTCGAGCAGGAAGACGGCATCCTTGGCACCCATGCCGATGACGTTGGGCACGCGGTTGTCCTCCTTCTTCTGCTGGTCGGTGTTGCCGGCGTTCAGCAGTACGGCGGTAGGCGATTCGCTGGGATGTCCCCACACGGTGCTACCATTCCATTCGCCCTCACGTTGCACGGGCACACTCAGTTGGTTCAGTACGTAGAGCGCTTCCTTCATCTCGCCGGCTTTTACGGCCGGGATGACGTTGGTGGTGCTGTCGATGGCATTCTTCAGTTCATAGCGCAGGTCTTTGGCATAGACACGCTCGGCAATCTTGCCGAACACGCTACCCGCCATCAGACCACCCGAAGCCGGCAACCCCGGTTTCTGTATGGACACGATGCAGCTGTACTTCGGATTGTCGGCCGGGAAGTAGCCACAGAAGCTCACCAGGTAGTTCACGCGTCCGCTCTTATAGCCGGCGGCACCTTGCGAAATCTGTGCTGTACCCGTCTTGCCTGCCACGGGAAACTGTTTGCTGCCGGCCGGCTTGGCCAAGCCTTCCGATACGACCTTTTGCAGGATAGTACGTATCTGGCTAAGCGTGTGGTCCGAGCATATCTTGGGATTGATAATCTCCGTGGGATATTCTTCCACCACCTCGCCGTTCTTCACGGCTGCCTTCACGAACTTGGGTTTGACCATGACACCATTGTTGGCAATGGCGTTGTAGAAGGTCAGTATGTTCATGGGCGGCACCTGCGTTTCGTAGCCGATACTCATCCAGGGCAGGGTAGTCTTGGCAAAATACCTCTCTTTGGGTCCGCGGATGTTGGGCTTTCCTTCGCCCAATATCTGCAAGTGGAGAGGCTGGTCGATGCTCATGCGCTTCAGACCGTCGACAAACTTCTGCGGGTCGTCCTTATAGTACTTGTCTATGAGGTAGGAAACGCCGATGTTCGACGATACCTCCAGTATACGTGTCACGTCAATCTTGCCATAGCCGCCCCGGTGCCAGTTGTGGTCCTTCATCTGTCGGCCATACATGGGCATGATGCCGTTGCCGGTATCTACTTCCGTGTCGGGAGTTATCTTGCCGTCTTCCAGTGCCACCATGATGGAGGCCGTCTTGAAGGTAGAGCCCGGTTCCAGCATGTCGCTGATGGCGTTGTTGCGCATTTCGTAGTAGTTGCCGTCGCCGGCCTTCATCATGTTGACAATGGCTCTGACTTCACCCGTCTGCACTTCCATGAGGACAGCCACGCCTACCGAAGCATTAATCTCCTTTAGCTTGTCCACCAGCGCCTTTTCGCAGATATCCTGCATGCCAACGTCGATGGTCGATACGATGTCGCAACCGTCTACCGGTGCCTTGTCAATGATGTTCAGGTACTTGTTCATCACCTTTTGGCGGTGCGTGATGCCGTCCTGTCCTTTCAGCAGCGAGTCGAAAGCCAGTTCAATGCCGTTCTTGGCACCTTGTGCGGTGTCGGCATAGAGGTCGCCCAGTGTACGGGCGGCCAGAGAGCCGAAGGGTTTCTTACGTTGGTTGTAGGCCAGTTCGTGGAAACCGCCCCGGTACTTGTTGAGGTTGAACACCGGCAGCTTCTTGGCTTCCTTGTATTGTATGTAGGATATGCGGCGCGGATAGATGAGGTAGTTGCGGCTGCCCTTCTTGCGGCCTTTCAGCAGATGGCGCTTGAACTCGGCCGCGCTCTTGTCAGGGAAGATGTTGTGAAGTCCCTCGCATATTTCGTTGATATGGAGCATGAGCAGGCTGTCCTTTTCCTCGCCTCCTGCCTTGAAGTCCATATAGATGCGGTACTCGGGCAGCGAGCTGGCCATCAGCTTGCCGTCGGCCGAGAGGATGTTGCCGCGGTTGGGTTTCACGGTGACGTTCTCCTTCACAAACCTGTCGGCCACGTCCTGCCAGTATTGCCGCTCGGCAAACATAATCAGGGCTCCCTTCACTATAATGGCTATGCCTATGAGGCTCATGACGAGCACCACAAAGAAATAGCGGGTCATTATGTTTCTCTTGTTCTCTGCCATAATGTTTGTTTCTGTTCTCTGTCAATAGGCCGTTTTCCCGGTGCCAGTCCTTGCTCCGCTGTCGGGCTGGGAGTGGGGCCGGGGGCGTCGTCTTGGTTGTTTTCTGCTTTTGTTCTTTAATTGTTACTCCTGTTTCGCTTACTTGATGAGGTAGGGCGGCGTGGTCGAGGTCTGCAAGTCGCTTTCCTTGTTGGCCACGTACTCCTCAATGCGCGACTGACGGCTGCGTTCCATCAGTTCCGAGCTGCGCGTCAGGGCGTCGTACTTGATGTCGGTCAGTTCCTTTTTCAGCCGGTCTATCTCTATCAGCTGTTGCTGGCAGGCATAGCGATTGTGTATGTAGAACAGGATGAGCACCATGATGAGCACCAGCAGCTTGGTTTGCCGGCGAAAGAAGTCGGTGGCCAGTATGTCGCCCCCGATGATGTTCTTCCACGAGGTCACTCTTCTTGTCTTTGTTTTGTTATTCTCTTCCATTGTCTTCTTGTGGTTTTCAGTTCCCTGTCTTTTCGGCTATTCTCAGTTTGGCACTTCTGGAGCGCGGATTGCGTTCCACTTCGTCCTGGTCGGGCACAATCACCTTGTTGTTCACCAGGCGGAAAGGCGTGTTGACACGACCGAAGAAGTCTTTGTCTTCCTTACCCTCCACGTTGCCCGTCTTCATGAGGTTCTTCACCAACCGGTCTTCCAGCGAGTGATAGGTGATGACCACCAGTCGTCCGCCCGGTCTCAGGGCTTGCGTGGCGGCTGCCAGCATCTCCTTCAGGGCGTCCATTTCATGGTTCACCTCGATGCGCAATGCCTGAAACACCTTGGCCAGCTCCTTCTTCTCGCGCTCGCGTCCGAACAGAGGCTTCACCACGTCGAGAAACTGCCCGATGGTGGCGATGGGCTGCGAGGCGCGCGCCTTGGCAAGGGCGGCCGCCAGTTTGCGGCTGTTCTTCAGTTCGCCGAAGAGGTAGAACACGTTGGCCAGCCGCTCCTCGTCGTAGGTATTCACGATGTCGGCGGCGGTCATGCCGGCGCGCTTGTTCATGCGCATGTCCAGCGCACCGTCGAAGCGGAAGGAGAAGCCCCGTTCGCTGTCGTCGAAGTGATGGGACGATACGCCCAGGTCGGCCAGAATGCCGTCGACCTCCTCCACCTGATGATAGCGCAGAAAGTTGCGCAGGTAGCGGAAGTTGCTCCTGACGAAGGTGAAGCGTTGGTCGTCTACGATGTTGCGTTCGGCATCCTCGTCCTGGTCAAAGCTCAGCAGGCGTCCGTCGGGGCTTAGCCGGCGCAGTATCTCGCGTGAGTGTCCGCCGCCGCCAAAGGTGACGTCGACGTACGTGCCCTCGGGGCGGGTTATCAGCCCGTCCACGCTCTGCGTCAGCAGCACCGGTATGTGGTAGGTCGTTTCTTCAGTCATGGTGTTATCCTCTCGTTTTGTTGTCAATCATTACCCAAGGCTTCTTCCAGCGCGTCGCTGAATTCTTGCGCACTCATGAAGGGCTGTTCGGCCCGTTCGCGTGCCCATATCTCGATGGTGTCGTCCACGCCTATGAAACGCACGTCGCTGCCGATGCCTGCTATCAGCAGGTAGCGGCGGGGAATCAGTATGCGTCCGTTGGCATCGGGGATGACCACCTCGGCATCGCTCACAAACTGGCGGAACACGGCCTGCTGCCGGGCGTTCCACTTGCTGAGCCGCTGGCGGAGTTGCTCTTGGGTGGCAAACCATACGCTTTCGGGGTAGAGCACCAGACAATCCTGGAAGACATCCTTGCGCAGCACCAGGCGTTCCTCACCCGCACCTTGCAGCTGTTTCCTGAAGGTGGCCGGTATGAAAACCCGCCCTTTGGCGTCGGTCTTGGCTTCTATGTTCCCTAAAAAACGTATCATTTTCACCTTATTATAAAAAGCGACGGTAAAAGTACACAATTCCCCACAATTCCCCACCATATTTTAACTAAAATCTTACTGAGAACTTTTCAACACCCTGTTAATAGTTTATCTGATTGAAAATGAATAGTCTGCTGAAACGCTTTATTGGTGGGGGGTTGAGGCGGTGGGGAGGCGTTTGGGAAGCTTCGGACGGGAAAATGTGGCGACACTCCGCCCGGCCGTCATAGCCGGGGGAGAAAAGTGGGGAGAGTGGGGAGAAATTTATTGGTCGTAGGAGTGGAAGCGCTTGTGCAGCCAGTGGTTGAACAGGCCCAGCAGGACGAAGACCGTCAGCAGGGGCACGAAGCAGCCGGGCATGGGCTGGTGCGCTTGCCATTGGTTGATGGCATCGGGCAGGGCCTGCAGCTGTTTGGCATACTTCAGGCACAGGTAGCCTATGCAGCCTCCGCCCGACAGGATGCTGGTAAGGAGCATCAGCAGGAACAGTCGTCGCTCTTGCCGCTTTTCGCGTAAGCGGCTTTCCTGGGCAATGCGTTGCAGGGTGCGGTAGGTGAAGTTGCTCGGCAGCTTGCCGGTGGGTTGGCGGCGGATGGCCTCTCTAAGGCCTTTGTCAGTGCGGTCGTTTGTCATAGATTTTCCTCCTTCTCCATTAGTACGTACAGTTTTTTGCGCAGGCGGTGGAGCCTGACTTTCACGTTGCTCTCGGTCTGTCCCAGTATGCCGGCTATTTCGCCGATGCTTCGCTCTTCTTCGTAGAAGAGGCTGACGAGGCGGCAACTGCCTGAGTGCGTGTTGCAGGGCCTCGATGCGTTCTTCGCTGCTGTCGTCCAGTGCGCTGTCCACCTGCGTGTCTTCCAGGTTCTGCCACAGGCGATCGCTCACCACGGTAGTTTCCACCTGCCGCTTGCGCAGGGCTGAGAGGGTGGTGTTGTAGGCAATGCGGTAGAGCCAGGTGGAGAAGCTGCTGCCTCCGTTGAACTGGTGCAGGTGCTCGTAGGCCTTCATGAACGTGTCTTGGGTGAGCTCCTCCGCATCCTCGTCCGAATCGGTCATACGGGCAATGAGTGCGAACACTTGCTGCCCGTAGGTGTCGAGGAAATAGGCGAATTCATCGCTCTTTCCTGCCAGTATCTGTGCTATGATGCGTTGCTCTGTTTTGTTGTCCATGATGCCCTTTTAGACGCCCGAGGGGTGCAAAAGGTTACAGCCGGGTGTCGAAAAAAGCAGATTTTTTTCATCGGACCTTTAACGGTTCTTTGTGCAAGGTGGTTATCTGTGTTGGAAAGGCGGTTTGATAGCAGTGGACTACTATCGTCTGAGGAGTTAACTGCTATCGCGTTGGGAGTGTACTGCTATCATGTCAGGAGTTAACTGCTATCATGCTGGTAGTACACTGCTGCTTGGCAGGCCGTTGGAAGAACTTTCGCGCGGACTTTTAGTGGAGGAAGTACGTTGTCCGGATGTTTCTTTCCTGTGCTGAAGATTTTTTTCTCTTTTTCTGTAACCTCTCCTGCGGTGCTTGCGTCTAAAAGGGCAGAGAAACGAAAATGGGATTCCCGAAGTATTAACAGTAAAACGAAATAAATATTATGAAAGAGTTGGTAGCTGTGGCCATTGTAGCCATTATTTTTGGAGTGATTTACAAACTGTTTGACCTTTTTGTTCGTCGTAAGGAACGGATGATGCTGATAGAAAAAATGGAGAATCTGCCGGCTGAAAGCTTGCCCGACAGACTGAGAATGCCGACTTCCAGTTCCGCTCCGACGGGCGGGCTGCGCCTGGGATGTCTGTTGCTGGATGTGGGACTTGGCTTGCTGGCGGGATTCGGTATTGCCTATGGCACGGTGCCCGGCTATATGCAAGGTGGAGAAATTGTCTGGAGGGTCCGCGACACGGTGTCGGTCATCTACGGCGCCAGCACGTTGTTGGGCGGCGGACTGGGACTGGTGGTTTCTTACATCATCGAGATGAAACAGCAACAGAAAAAAAGTTGAGAATTGCCCGGACAAAGGGTGTCGAAGGTTCGGTCTTCTTCGATGAAATGGGCAATTTTTGAAGGTTCGGGGGCTGATGGCCGCTGCCGGTGGGCGGTGGGTGTCGGCCCTTGTTGGCGTATGTTGGCGTCGGCGATTCAGGCAGCAGGGATGGCCTGTCTGATTGTATGTGTGGTAATATGCTGTAGAACAAGCGTTTGATGGAAAACAGGTGCTTCTTGATGGAGCATGATGTATACATTTACCACCTTTCAACGGGTATAAGTGTAACATTTTGGGGCAAAAATGTTGCATTTATACCATATAGCATAGCATAGAATATATCTCCTCCTCTATGGTTCCTCTTACGAAGAGGCACCCGGAGGACGCGGACGGGGCGTCCGCGGAGGAGTTTTCGGGGATGAGGGATGCCGTAAGGGCATAAAAAAACAACCGGCAATGGCTCCGGTTGTTCTTGCCGCAGGGGTGGAGGCTGTTGTTTGACGGATTCCTCCCTGCGGTTGTTATGGTTCTGGATGCTGGAAGTCGGTTTTCAGACGAAATCCTTCAGCTCATGTTGCAGCTTCTGGCGGGTGAAGAAGATGCGGCTCTTCACGGTGCCGATGGGCAAGCCCAGCTTTTCGGCAATCTCCCTGTACTTGAAGCCGGCCACGTGCATGGAGAAGGGCACCTTGTACTCGCGCGGCAGCGAGTTGACGATGCGTCTCATTTCCTTCAGGTCGTAGGCACTCTCGGTATAGTCTTGGGCCTCGTCGCGCGGGGTGGAGAGGTGGTAGAGGTTCTCGGTCTGGTCCACGAAAGTCTGCTCGCGCACTACCCGGCGGTAGTTGTTGATGAAGATATTTCGCATGATGGTGTATATCCAGCCTTTGAAGTTCGTTTCGGGGGTATATTTGTCCTCGTTGTCGAGGGCTTTCAGCGATGTTTCTTGCAGCAGGTCGTTGGCTTCCTCGCGGTCGGCGGTCAACTTGAATGCGAAACGCAGGAGCTCTTCTTGTGCTCCTACCAGCTCGTTCTTGAATGTGATACTGTTCATAGACATTTTCTTTTTAATTTTTTTGTTCTGGTCGCGAGTTGTTTCAGGTTTGTTGCAAAATGGTTATTTTCGAGTTACCGTTCGTTTTATCGCTTCCCTCTTGTTTTCTGATGCAATTTTACGAAAGTTTTAGCCGGCAGATGGGGGGATTTCAAGTAAAGTTTAGGGTAAAATCTATCAATTGACAGCTATAAGGCGGCTTTTGATTGATTTTGGGTGCAGTTTTCTATAAAAACCTTGCAATAAATTAAAAAGATGCGTTACTTTTGCGCCAAATATTTCATTTTTTGGAGAGAATGGCAGACGATTCTTTGTTTTTGATAGACATTGACAGAGTGCTCCGCGAGAAGGCGGGCAGCAAGGCCAAGTACGTGCCGCGCTTTCTGGTGTCGTATCTGAAGCACATTGTTCACCAGGACGAGCTGAACGTGTTTCTGCGGGAGTCGAAAGACCGGGTAGGCGTGGACTTCCTGAGGGCGTGCATGGACTTCCTCGACACGAAGATTGTAGTGAAGGGCGAGGAGAACTTGCCCGACGGCAGGCTGTGTACATTCGTCTCCAACCATCCGTTGGGCGGACAGGACGGCATTTCGCTGGGCTACATACTGGGCACGCACTACCAGGGCAAGGTGAAGTACATGGTCAACGACCTGCTGATGAACCTGCGCGGACTGGCTCCGCTCTGCATCCCCATCAACAAGACCGGCAAGCAGGCCAAGGAGTTTCCACGCATGGTGGAGGCCGGATTTGCTTCGGACAACCAGATGATTGTCTTTCCTGCCGGATTGTGCTCCAGACGGCAGAACGGAGTGATTCGCGACCTGGAATGGAAGAAAACCTTCGTAGTGAAGAGTGTGGAACACCAGCGCGACGTGGTGCCTATCCACTTTGAGGGGCGAAATTCTGACTTTTTCTACAACTTGGCCAACGTATGCAAGGCACTGGGCATCAAGTTCAACATCGCGATGCTCTATCTGGCCGACGAAATGCTGAAGAACCGACACAAGACATTCACCGTGACCATAGGAAAACCCATCCCCTGGCAGACGTTCGACAAGTCGAGGACGCCGCAGCAGTGGGCGCAGTATGTCAAGGACATCGTCTACAAGCTGAGCTGACAATGACAATGTCCCGGCGGAGGGTATGTACATGAAAATAAAGATTTTTGGTAGAGAATAAGCATATTTGGAGAGAAAAGAGGACTTGCCTGGTTTTGCCTGCCTTGGCGTATTTGTTTAATGAAGAAAACAACAATAATTGCACGATATGGAAGATGTTATTGCACCAATAAGTAAAGACCTGCTGAAGTCGGAGTTGACCGAAGACAAGCGACTGCGCATGACGAACAAGAGTAACAACCAAATCTACATCGTTACGGCTCAGGATTCGCCAAACACCATGAAGGAAATCGGTCGGTTACGCGAGATTGCGTTCCGTGCAGCCGGAGGAGGAACGGGCAAGTCAATGGATATCGACGAGTACGACGTGATGGAGAATCCCTACAAACAGCTGATTGTATGGAACCCCGAAGCCGAAGAAATACTGGGAGGCTACCGCTACATTTTGGGAACTGACGTCAGATTTGACGAGAAAGGCGCTCCCATCCTGGCTACGTCGCACATGTTCCACTTCTCCGACAAATTTCTCAAGGAGTATCTTCCTACAACCATAGAGCTGGGCCGTTCGTTTGTGACGCTGGAATATCAGTCGACCCGTGCCGGCAGCAAGGGACTGTTTGCTCTCGACAATCTGTGGGACGGACTGGGCGCCCTGACGGTGGTAATGCCCAATGTGAATTACTTCTTCGGCAAGGTGACGATGTATCCCAGCTATAACCGCTATGGACGCGACATGATTCTCTACTTCATGCGCAAGCACTTTGTAGACAAGGACAACCTGGTGGTGCCTATGGACCCGCTGCAGCTGGAGACTGACGAGGCACAGCTGGCGGCACTGTTCTGCAAGGACGAGTTTAAGGACGACTATCGCATCCTGAACTCCGAAATCCGCAAGCTGGGTTATAACATTCCCCCGCTGGTAAATGCTTACATGAGCCTGAGCCCCACGATGCGCATGTTCGGCACCGCCATCAACGACGAGTTTGGTGACGTGGAGGAGACCGGCATCCTGATTGCCGTTGACGAGATTCTGGCCGAAAAGCGTATGCGCCACATCCAGTCGTTCATTGAGAATGACTGCAAGGACCCCAAAAGCTACTTCTTTGCCCAACGGCAGAAGATGGAGCTGAGATGACGCAGGATGAGCGGTTTGCGTTCACTGATCAGCGGTTAGTGGTCAGTGGTTAGTGCCTGACTGATTTTGAATATATCATAATAACGCGGTGGGCGGTTAACGAAGTAGTGCAAGCAAAAAGCCTTGCTACTCAACGTTAACCGCCCACCGCCTGTTTTTATATCCTAATCGCAGATAACGGTTGAGCCAAATAACTGACCACTTACTGCTAACCGCTGACCACTGAATAACGTCTTAACTGATTTCCGGCAACCTGTTTCCGTTAATCTTCCGATAGAGGTCGAGGGCAAAGACGTCGGTCATGCCCGACAGATAGTCGAGCACCGCCTGAATGCGTTCGCCAAAGTCTTCGGCATGTATCTTGTACTGACTCGATACGCGGTTGATAAGCAGCTGCGAGTAAGCCTTCTGTGGCGAGCGCACGGCGTCAATCATCAGTTCGAGCAGGGTGCTGATGATGCGGAAACCGGCCAGCTCGATGTCCAGCACGTCGCGTGAGCGGTAGATTTTCTCCAGCGACACCTGTGCGCAGTGGCTGTAGGCGGCAGCAGGCAGCTGCCCGATGTGCTTGATGAGGCTGCCTTCGAACTCCCCGTTCAGTATCTGTTCTTCGTTGTCGAGGAACACCCGTGTGCACTCCTTCACCAGCAGGCCTACTACGCACGAGCGCAGGTAGGCTATCTGCTCGTTGACGTCGCTCACCATCTTCAGTGTCTGCCTCATGTGTTCCTGCCGCTCGGCGGTGAAGTAGCCGAACAGCAGTTCCTGCGTCTCGGCCGTGGTCAGCAGTTTCAGCTTGTGCGCGTCCTCAATGTCCATCAGCTGGTAGCAGATGTCGTCGGCTGCCTCTACCAGGTAGACCAGCGGATGGCGGGCATACTTCAGCGGCTCGTCGCTCAGCTGCTTCATGCCCAGCTCGTCGGCAATGCGGCGGAAGCTTTCTTCCTCCGGCTTAAAGAAGCCGAACTTCGATTTCTGGCCCGCCAGCTTCGATGAATAGGGGTATTTTACGATGCTGGCCAGTGTGGAGTAGGTCAGTACGAAGCCTCCCTTGCGCCGTCCTTCGAATTGATGGGTCAGCAGGCGGAAGGCGTTGGCGTTTCCTTCGAAGTGGATAAGGTCTTCCCATTGTGCCTCGCTCAGCTCCTCCTTCAGCGGCAGGCCCTTGCCTTCGGAGAAGAAGGTGGAGATGGCGCGCTCGCCCGAGTGCCCGAAGGGCGGATTGCCCAGGTCGTGGGCCAGGCAGGCGGCCGATACGATGGAGCCAATCTCCGTCAGATACGAACCGCCCAGTTCGGGATGCCGCTCCAGCAGTGCCTTGCTCACGTCGTTGCCCAGCGAGCGGCCCACGCATGACACCTCCAGACTGTGCGTCAGCCTGTTGTGCACAAAGATGCTGCCCGGTAGCGGAAACACCTGCGTTTTGTTCTGCAGCCGCCGGAAGGGCGCCGAGAAGATAAGCCGGTCGTAGTCGCGTTGAAACTCGGAGCGGTTTTCCTGCCGTTCCCTGTGATATTCTTCCAGGCCGAAACGTTTGGCCGAGATGAGTTTGTTCCAGTCCATTGTCATGTCAGCAGTCGTTTTTTCTTGATGGGCAGACGGTCAGCCGTTTCCTGTGTTTCTTGCCGTTGGGTGCTCTAAACGGTGCGCTCCACCCCTCTTTGTCATAATTTAACTGCAAATGTATGACTATTTGCTTCAAATTCCGTACTTTCGCCCGTTAAGAATTTATGTAAGTATAATAAACCCAACAAACAAACCATGTTGAAAGTACGAATCATCAATAAATCAAAGCATCCGTTGCCCGCATACGCCACGGCCCTGTCGGCCGGTGTCGACCTCCGTGCCAACCTTTCCGAGCCCCTGACGCTGGCTCCTCTTCAGCGTTGCCTGGTTCCTACCGGCCTCTACATTGCCCTGCCCGAAGGCTACGAGGCGCAAGTGCGCCCGCGCAGTGGTCTGGCCCTGAAAAAAGGCATCACGGTGCTCAACTCGCCCGGCACCATCGACGCAGACTATCGCGGCGAAATCTGCATCATCCTGGTCAACCTTTCGTCCGAGCCGTTTGTTATCGAAGACGGTGAGCGCGTGGCCCAGATGGTGATTGCCCGCCACGAGCAGGCCGAGTGGGAAGAAGTGGAAGTGCTGGACGAAACACAGCGTGGAGCAGGCGGATTCGGACACACCGGTAAGAAGTAAAGCAAGCATAACAGCATGAGAATAGCCATTAGAATACTGATAACGCTGTGGATGAGCACCTTGTGTCTCTCGTCCTATGCTGCCCCGGTTGGCGGACTGGCGGGGGAACAGACGGCTTCGGCCCTGCTGGCTGATGCCGGTGTCGCGGCCAAGAAAAAGCCTGCCGGCAAGAAGGACAAGAAGAAACGCAAGCAACAAGCCCCGTTGCCTGCCGCCGAGCCGGCACCTCAGCTCACGCCCGAGCAGCAGCGCAAGTTCGACTACTACTACCTGGAGGCCAGCCGCCTGAAGCTGAAGAAAAACTACGCTGCCGCCATGGAACTGATAGAGCACTGCCTCGCCATCAATCCTTGCGCACCCGCGGCCCTCTATGAGAAGACGCAATACTGCCTCTACCTGAAGCAGACCGACCGTGCACTGGCCACGCTGGAGAAGGCCGTGCGCTATGCCCCCGACAACTACTGGTACAGCCAGGCGCTGAGCAACCTCTACATGCAGCAAGACTCCGTGGCCAAGGCTGCCGACCTGCTGGAGCAGATGAGCCTGCGCTTCACCGACAAGCTGGACCCGCTCTACAACTTGCTCGAAATCTACAACCGCGAGGAAGACTACCAGCAAGTCATCACTACCCTCGACCGCATCGAGGCCCGCATAGGCAAGAACGAGCAGATAACGATGGAAAAATTCCGCATCTACCTTCAGATGAAGGACAACAAGCGCGCCTTCCGCGAGATAGAAAGTCTGGTGGCCGAGTATCCCAAGGACTACCGCTACCAGGTGGTCTTGGGCGATGCCTTCCTGCAAAACGGCAAGGAGCAGCAGGCCTACGACATCTACCAGAAGGTACTGGCCGAGGAGCCCGACAACGTGATGGCGCTCTACTCGCTGGCTTCCTACTACGAGCAGACCGGACAGAAGGAGCTCTACGAGCAGCAGATTGACACCTTGCTGCTGAACAAGAAGGTGGAAGACGCTACGAAACTCACCGTCATGAGGCAGCTCATCGTGGAGAACGAGCAGCAGGGTGGCGACAGTTGCCGTATTATCAGCCTCTTCGACCGCATTCTGGAGGTGGAGCCCGACGACCCGCAGCTGCCCCTGCTCTATGCGCAGTATCTCATCAGCAAGAACATGACGCCCCAGGCCGTGCCCGTATTGCGCAAGGTGCTGGAGCTCGACCCTACCAATACCGCTGCCCGCATGACCCTGCTGGGCGAGGCCATCAAGAAGGAAGACTATGCCGACGTGACCGCCCTGTGTGAGGGGGGCGTGGAGGCCAATCCCGACAGGCTGGAGTTCTACTTCTACCTGGCCATATCCTACAACCAGGCCGAGCGTACCGACGATGCCCTCAACATCTGTCGGCGTGCCTTGAAGCAGGTGACGCCGCAGAGCAACAAGGAGGTGGTGTCTGACTTCTACGCCATCATTGGTGACGCCTGCTACAGCAAGGGAAATCCGGCCGAGGCCTTTGCCGCCTACGATTCGTCGCTTGTCTATCACCCCGACAACATCGGTGTGCTCAACAACTATGCCTATTACCTCTCGCTGGAACGCCGGGAGCTGGACAAGGCCGAGGAGATGAGCTACCGCACCATCAAGGCCGAGCCTGCCAATGCTACTTACCTCGACACCTATGCCTGGATTCTTTTTGAGAAGGGCAACTATGCCGAGGCCCGCATCTACATAGAGGAGGCCATGAAGAACGAAGGTGGCGACAGTGCCGGCATCATTGAGCATGGCGGCGACATCTGCTACATGACGGGCGACGTGGACCGTGCCCTTGAGCTGTGGCAGTTGGCCAAGGAAAAGGGCATCGACACCAAGACATTGGAACAAAAGATTAAACAGAAAAAATACATTCCCAATGATGAACCAACCACTACTCCATAATCGCGCCAGCCGCTTGTCGACTGTAAGCGTCGGCGCTTGGCGTGTGTTGCCTTTGCTCCTGCTCATGCTGGTGGCACTGGCTGGCTGTAAGACGGCCGGAACCGCACGCAAGACGGCTGCCGACTGCCTGTCGTCCAAGGTCAAGCTGACGATACCGACGAAGGATGCCGTCTACACCGTGAGCGGCACCATGAAGCTGCAAGGCGGTGAGCTGATGCAGCTCTCCTTCCTCATGCCCGTGTTGCGCTCCGAGGTGGCACGTGTGGAGGTGGCACCCGACTACATCCTGCTGGTCGACCGCATGGGCAAGCGCTATGCCCGCCTCACCCGTCAGGAACTGCGCGGACTGCTGCCCCGTAAGGTAGGTTTCGAATCGTTGGAGAAGATGCTTTTCAAGGCCTCCAAGCCCGGAGCCAAGCGCAGCCTGACAGGCGAAGAACTGGGCATCCCCAGCCTGAAGAAAGGAAAGATTGAGCTTTCGGACTTTTCCGACAAGCCTCTCAGCCTGACGCCCACCGAGGTGTCGTCGCGATACCGCAAAGTAGAACTGAAGGAAATACTGGAAATGCTGCTTAGCTTATGATAAACCGTCTCCTCTGCCTGTGTCTGGCTTGTTTCGTCTGGTCGCTGGCCGCGCTGGCGCAAGAAAACAAACTCATTAAGGAACTGCAAAACAAGCGCGGCGACCTGCAAAAGCAGATTGCCGAGCAGGAAACCTTGCTGAAACGTACCGGCAAGGACGTGGGCAGTATGCTCGATGGGCTGGCCTCGCTCAACGGACAGATAGAGGAGCGCAAACGCTACATACAGGTCATCAACGGTGATCTGGAGCGTATTGACCGCGAGCAGGCGTCGCTCAACCGCCAGCTGACCCGCTTGCGTGCCGAGCTGAAGGACAAGAAGAAGAAGTACGAGGCCTCCGTGCAGTACCTCTATAAGAACCGTTCCATCGAAGAGAAGCTGATGTTCATCTTTTCTGCCAAGACGCTGGAGCAGACCTACCGCCGCATGCGCTATGTGCGCGAGTATGCCACCTGGCAACGCATGCAGGGCGAGGAGATAAAGCGCAAGCAGCAGGAGCTGACCAACAAGCAGGAAGAGCTGCGTCGCGTCAGGGCTGCCAAGGAAAGCCTGGTGGCCGAGGGCGAGGCCGAGAAGAAAAAGCTGGAGGAGCAGGAGAAGCAGAAGAAGGACATCGTGGCCGGACTGCGCCGCAAGCAGAAGAGCCTGCAACAGGAACTGGCCCGCAAGCGCCGCGAGGCCAACCAGCTGAATGCCCGCATTGACAAGCTCATAGCCGAAGAAATAGAGAAAGCCCGCAAGCGCGCCGAGGAAGAGGCCCTCCGCGAAGCCGAAGCGCGCCGAAAGGCAGCCGCTGCCAACAAGAAAGGCGATGCCGGTACGTCGTCGTCCGCCTCGGGCAAGCCGTCGAAGGCTGCTCCGATGGAGCGCTTCAACATGAATCGTGCCGACCGTACCCTCTCGGGCAGCTTTGCCGAGAACAAAGGCCGCCTGCCCGTGCCCATCACCGGCCCATACCTCATTACCAGCCACTACGGACAGTACAGCGTGGAGGGCCTGCGCAACGTGAAGCTCGACAACAAGGGCATAGACCTGCAAGGCAAGCCCGGCGCACTGGCTCGTGCCGTCTTCAACGGCCGTGTGGCCGCCGTCTTCAAGCTCAACGGACTGTTCAACATCCTGGTGCGCCACGGTGCCTACATCACCGTCTACTGCAACCTGTCCACTGCTACCGTGAAGCAGGACGACGAAGTGAAGACCGGCCAGACCCTGGGAGAGGTATTCTCTGACGGAGCCGATGGCGGACGCACCGTCCTCCACTTCCAGTTGCGCCGCGAGAAGGAGAAGCTGAATCCTGAACCTTGGTTGGCGAGGTAGGTGGAGAATACCCTATTTTATGTTTAAATTTACGTGTCGTCAGTTCTTGCTATACGGATAGCTTGTTTTTCTGAATTAATACCTGTATATTTGTCCATAAGTAACAGAATGTCTTATTAAAAGGAGATGGGTATGGCTAAAAGGAAATGTGCAAACGGTCATCAGTATGAGTCGGATATATATGGCGATTGTTGTCCTTTTTGTGCTTCCACAGGTTCGTCTGTAGCAAAACCGGCACCATTGGTACGCGAGCGGCTGGTGGTCAGGCCCGATACGTCTGCCTTCTATTGGGAGAACAGAGCTGGCAGTGTGTCGCCCGAGTTTAAGCGTGACTATACACTGACTGTTGGAATAGGTCGCGAACCGGCGGATGCGTTTAACCCGGTGGGCGCAGAACTGGCTACGTACAATTACGATGGTCTGCTGAACCGGCGGCTATATGCTAATCCCAGGAGTTGGTTGGATGATTGCCTGAGGCAGATAGCCGATGTTGAACTTTATCAGTTTTCCGGCCGGAATGACATGTATAGTGTGGGAGGAGGGCGTATGGAATTGCGGCTGTACGATGGAGCTGGGCGAGAGTACTTCCACGGCTATTCTGAGGGACACGAAACAGGTACGCTCGACGGTGACTTGTGGAGGCTGAATGAAGTAATGAAGAAGCTGGTGCCCGACTTTCAGCAAGCCATGGCACCAACGATAGGCTACGCCAGCAAGGAACCGGGAGTATTGCGTGGGCGACAGTCGGGTAAGATATACCGGTTGATGCCCGGGCGCAACGTGCTGTGTCGCTGGAGTGAGCATACGGTAATCAACGATGACAGCACCGGGAACCGTATATACGTGGACGATCCTCAGTGCTACATCAGTCGGCGCGAACAGGTATATATTGATGTCAGCCGTCAGGGCAATGATACTTTTGTCTATAGTCTCGTAGGTATAAAATCGACCAATCCGAATTGCGTAAACAATCGGAGAGTAGTGCCCGGCGAAGTGTATTTGCTCCAACCAGGCGATATCATCCGTCTGGCTCTGACTGAGTTTGAGTTCTTGGTATAGCAATAGCAGTTTCAATATTTCATCGGCGTTTCAACAGACAACTATCTGTTGATGCCTCCCTTCTCGTAGTCGCAACACGAACCTCTCCATCCTCATCTTCCAATAGGATGCCGCTCTCTTGTGGATATATTGTGACATCCACAGGCGAGTCGACAAGTATCTCCCTATTGCTACTCAATGCATAGTTTGACGTGAGTCCATTCTCCAAGCGGTAGTTGACCAGTGCCAGATACCCTTCGTCCAAAGGTGCGTATTCTATAGAAGTGATGGTAAAATCATGGTTATGGCCAAATTGTTCAGCAATGTTCATGGCTGTGTTGGCCTGTAGTGCTTCCAGACTCTCGGCAATCTGCTCGCCATTGGGCGCTATGATGCTGAGTTTGTTTTGTTCGGGCATGTCTTGGTTCATGACGGTTTCGGCGTTGTAGTCGCATCCAGCAAGGCTACACAGCGCCAAGCAGGCGCATAGAATAGTGGTTGTTCTCATACATGTAAAGTTTTGGTTTCTTTGTTGCGGGCAAAATTAGAGAAAGAACAGGAGCCGGATGCTGTAATCGGTATGTAATTATGGCATTCTTGACTGTATGTAATCGGCTGATAACCATATATGTATGTTCTATGAATGAGCAAGTATTGTGTAATTTCAGTCTTCCCGCCTTGAATTGTCTCTTTCAGAGAGCCTGAATATATGTTTCGAATTGTCCGGCTGACATGGATTTGCCTATGCGTCCGATAATCAGTTGACGTCTTTTGTACATCATGTTGGGGGTGCGTCCCAGCAGGCAGGCTATCTCTGTGTATTTGAACCCGGCTTTGACGAGCAGGCAGAAATGGATGTCTTTCTGGTCGAGCTGTGGGTACAGTTTGTGTAAGCGTTGGCTGAAGTCGGGAGCGCATTGGTTGATGCAGTCGGTCAGTTCCTGCCATAATTCGGCCGAAAGCAGTTCGTTGGCATTCAGTCCGTCGTTGTGTTCTTTCAGCAGCAGAAGCACCTGCTGATATGGTTTCGATTTTTCCAGCAGAGAGTGGAAGAGGCGTTGGCGTTCTTTGTGCGCCAGGTTCAGGTGTTCTGTCATTTCTTCCTTTTCTTTCAAAAGAACTTGTTCCTGTTCATGGAATGTCTGTTCACGTTGCAGCAGCATGGTGATTTGCCGGGTCTGTGTCTCTTCCTGTGCTTGGGCAAGTCGCCTGTGTTGCTTGATTTTGCAGGCGAGGTATATACCGATGGCGACCAGCACAATGAGCGAAATCCAGATGAACGGGGACGTTTCGGCATGTGTCGCGTTCATTGGTAAAGGATATTCCAGGACAAGGCTGTCCATATAAGCCGTGTCAGTATGTGTTGCGAGGTCATTGGCCAGGGCTGATGAGCTTGGTTGTACAGCGATAGCAGCGAAAGCGGTGGATGTTAAGTGGCTCATATTGGTAGTATAAGGGTTGATAATCGGTAGTTACAATTGTTTCCATGCTAGGAAACGATTGTTCCCTTAGAGAGAAACTGTTGTTCCCATAGGAGGAAACGATAGTTTCCAAAGGAAGAAACAATAGTTTCCGCGATAGGAAACAAAAGTTTCCATATAGGGAAATGATAGGAAACTGTATATGCTTGTATCACAGTTGACTAAGGCCCTGCATTTCTTGTCCGCTTCCGGTACTTTGCCAAAGTCGATGCAGGCTGATAAACAGCGGGCAATAAGCTGTCTTGCCTGTATCTTTCTTGGTAGCCTGCAGATGGGGCGGCTTCACTTTGGCTGACGGAAGGGATTGTGTGTGCAAATGTACAGAAATAAATGACAAGCCGATGTTGTTTGGCTATATATGAACACCCGGATGGCGCAACCTTGTGAGGGGTATGTGCTCCATCCAGGTGATATTATCTGTCTGTTTTGGGGGTGGGGACAGAATGGCTGTTGTAAGTTATAAACCTTTCCGATGCTTTTCGTCGCAGGGCTGTGTGCTCGCCGGGTCGGCGCACAGCGGCAGGCCGGTGTTGCCTTGGTCGGTGCAGCAGTCGTTCACTGTCAACGAACCGCCTTTGCTGCCTATCAGACTGCCGCGTGTGCCGCTTCCGGTCGTCAGTGTGGCATGGTTGGTGCTAGTGTGCAGCTGGCCGTTGTCGGCCCAGCCCACCAGTCCGCCCACTTTGGCATTGCTGTTGGCGGCAGGGAAAACGTCGGCGTAGTTGTCCGTATTGCGCAGCTGGATGGTCGCGTTGGTCGCCACCTGTCCCAGCAGGCCGCCGGCGTAGACATAGTCTTTGACGTTCGTGGTGCTGAAGCTGCCATAGTTGGCACAGTCGCTGAGGCTGACTGTTCCTTTCGCAAAGCCCACCAGTCCGCCCAGATTTTGGCTGAGGTTGGTGGGTGAGCCAGTGTTGTTGGTGGCACTGAGATTGCCTCGGTTGATGCAGCCTGTCATGTTGAGACTACTGGTAGCCATGCCCACCAGGCCGCCGACGTTGTTGCCGCCAGCAGCTGAGCTGAGGGTACCGCTGAAGGTGCAGCCTTGGATGCGGATGGGGTTACTGCCGGAAGCCTCCAGACAGCCCAGCAGCCCGCCGGTGCTGACGGCGCGTGCTACGTTGTTGTAGGGATAGTTGTTGCTGACGTCGGCGCGGAGATGGAGGTTGGACAGGCCGAAGCCTACGCCTGCCAGTCCGAACAGCCCGAAGTAGATTCCGGACCCATTGAGCTTGCCGCTGATTATATGTCCATTGCCGTCGAAGTGGGCGCAGAAAGGGCGGTTATTGTCGTCCCAGCTGCCTTCGCCGGTACGCAGACCAATGGGTGTCCAGGTGTCGGCCTCGATGCGCAGGTCGGTCGTCAACTTGAAGTATTTGCCGCTGTATTTGTTGCCTTGTTCACTGACCTGCTGGATTAGCAGCTTCAGGTCACCGGCCGAGGCGATGAGATAAGGGTCGGTCTGCGTACCGCTGCCGCTGAAGCTGGCGGAGGCTTGTGTCGAGTTGTCGAAGACGCTGACGGCAGCATCGTCTGCTTGGCGTGTCAGAACGAGGGTCTCCGTGCGGTAGCGTATGCCGGCCTGCCAGCTGACGGTGGCGTCAGCCGTAGCGTTGACTTTGGCCGTATAGCGTGCGCCGTTGCTGCAATACACGTTGAGGCTGAGCAGGGCGGGATGCAGCGTGGTGGGGGCAGTGGCACAGTAGAGGCGCAGGGTGTTGGCCGGCAGTCCGTCAGTGGCCGATGTCGTAGGGTCGATGTCCTGCAATTGCAGGTCGAGGTACGACGAGGCTTCCAGTCCTTGTCCGTTGGCTTGGATGCTGTGATAGAAAGGCTGTTCGTCCTCCGACTGCAGGCTGAAGCGCTGGGGCAGTCCGTCGCGGGTGGCGTCGTAACCTTCGAGGGTCAGGTCGAAACGTAGCAGGGCCAGCAAGGGGCTGAAGGCAACGGCCTCAGGCGCATGCTCTATGTCAGTCACACCGGTGGCGTGTAGATAGTTGTATAGACTGAGGTGGGCGGTGCTGGCGTTGCCTTGCTGCTTCTGTCCCTGTAGCGAGGCCCGGGTGTCGGCCCAGGTAAGTCCGCTGGTGCGCCACGAGGGGTAGAAGAAGTTGAAGACGGTGGTGGCGTCCACATCGTCGGCCACGTCGGCTTCGAAGCGTGCCTGGTTGTCCTTGCTGCTGAGGCTGGGCTCGGCGTAGCTGAAGAGGGCGACGGTTTCGGTAGTTTGAAGCACCTGTTGCACCTGCGGGGTGGTGTAGTAGCCCTTGAAGGCGTCGGTCGTTTCCCAGCGGGTAGCCATACCTTCTTTTTCATTATCGTCGAAGGCAATGCGCGTCTGGGGCAGTGAGTCGCTGCCGCTGAGTGCCTGGGTGTAGATGTGGCGCGTGCGAAAGGATTGCGGGCCGGGCACGGAGGTGTCGGTGCAGGCGCTGACCAGCAACAGCGTGGCAGTCAGGGGCAGGATGATGTTATGCAGTTTCATACACAGTTATTTCTTCACGGTCAATATGTCTTCTATCATACTCTCAATGTCTTCGATGGGTGCCATGCTGCTGCTTTGGCTTCCGCGCCTTGACGAAGAGGGAAACATGCCTCCGTCGCCGTAACCGGGTGTGGAGAAACTGTTGGCCATGACGTAGGCTTCCGTGTCCAGCTGTATGAGTTCAATGCGGGGGGCAGTATATTCTTTTGTTTTCATAATGGTTGTATCCTTTCTGTCAGGTTATTCTTTTGTTGGTATTTCTGTTGGTGTCAGTAACGGAAGTCGTCGGTACGGACGAGGAGGAGTGGCAGCTCTGAATCGTCAGTGCTACTGTAAGTATAATGGGATGAACCGAAACTTAATTGTAGCAGGTCTTCGTAAACTTCTTTTCCGTAGACGTGGTATTTTTGACCGGATGCCGGAAGCCAGGGGGCATATTCCTGAATGATAGTGGGAAAGTGTGAGTCCATGCTTGTCTGGTTCCATATTATCCATCCCGGTGGAGTGTCTTTGGCCAGAATCTTATGGTAATAGGCTGTATTGGCTTTGTTGTTTACAGAGGTGCCTCCTATTAATGTATAAGGGCCTATCCGATAGGAATCATTGAAGTAAGAGTCCCAGTTGTAAACTTGCAGCTGGCTTAAGTCTTTGTTTGAGCAATGCGTATATTCCTGTCCGGGTAGTGGCTCGATGGCCAGGTTGGCATCGTTGTTGTAAATGGTGGATACATCCTGTATGCGGGCTATCGGTTTAAGGGTGCACTGCTCGTCTTTCCACAGAATGAGGTAGAGTGAATCCTGGTCGGCAGTAAAGCCTTCGTGCAATACCTCACCGGCTATGGTAGGATAGAAGGAGGCAAGCTGGTATCTTTTGCCGTTCAGACTGAACTCTTCGCGCACAATTTCACCAATGGCTTGGCTACCTGTATTGACCGTGTTCACATTCCTTTCTTCTTTATGGAGCAACTCTGTCAGCATATTGGTGGGAATAGTGGTGTACAAGCGGTTATAGGCTTTGGGAAAGATGCTGTTTTCATATTCTATCTGTTCATTCAGGATGAATGCAATATAAGCTGCTGCACCTTCATCGGTTACGAGTTGGTAGATAGGATAAAGTTTGAAGTTTATCAGTTCCACATTGCTGTTTCTGGAGTCGTTGAAGTCAATTTTAACCGACTTGTACCAACGGTCAATGATCCCGTCGTCCAGTACGTCGGTTTCGCTGTTCAGTATTTCTGAGGTGCACGCCACGTCGCCACCTTTGACGAAGAGGCTGTTGCTTTGGCGTGTCTGTACTTGCGAGTAGGTATTCTCCTGTCCTGTTTCCATCTTGAAGCCGCACGTTTTGAGGAAAGTTGCCTCGGCTGCTGCGCTGAGCTTGGTTTTGCTGTCGAGGGCGGCCCGCTCGAAGGTGGAGCAGAACTCCAGCTTGCCGCCCAGGTCGGCATGGTAGATGAAGTGGGTGCCGTAGATGCGGAACAGGTCGTCAAGGTATTTTTGAGCATCCAGCATGTAGCTTTGTCTGACGGCATCGCCAATCTTCTTTACTATATAGCGGAATCCTTCGGTCAGTACGCTATCGTCTTTCCGGGCTATCTCTATAAGGGTGAGGGGGTCAATGTGGCGCGAGGCCATCTTGACGTTGTTCATGATGGTGCAGAAGGAGTAGTAGTTCTGTTTCAGGTCGCTGCTGGCATAGCCTACTTTGACATGTGCCTGAAAGAGACCTACGTCTAACCCCAATCCGGCTTCGGCAGCCAGCGATTTGAGCAGCATTTCGCTGTCGCTTCCTTCCAGTATACTGGTGGTCAGGTCGGGCGAATGGTCGTCAATGATATAGGCGCTGTGTTGCTCTTGCTCGTATCTTCGCAGACCTGGCAGGCTGATAATCTGGTCGCGCACGCTGTTGTAGGAGGCATATTCGCCGAAGGCGTCGTATCCGTAGCCCACGCCGTAGGTGCGCATCAGTGCGCCCGAGTAGGCTTCACTTGCCGAGCGGGTGGCGCTGCTGGCCTGTTCCACCGGCAGGGGGGGG
>ULPZ01035218.1_pt1 | contig 24937 bp, 21 predicted proteins | sample 1953991 | NCBI WGS metagenome assembly ULPZ01 (sample SAMEA4835642, study PRJEB28245) | human gut metagenome | biome: gut microbiome; material: fecal sample | place: Denmark | collected 2008
TTGTTCGAATGCCTACGATTATTTCTCCTGCATACAAATAAGGCTGTCTGCAATATAATATTGTGACAGCCTTATTTACAGATTATTTCTTATAATAACAGCCTAATCCTTTTATATGATTTCAATAGCAGATGTAGGCACCCAACCAACTTTGCCATCCTCTAATTTGATTTCTTTCCATTCACGCATGGAGTTGTCACCAATAGTCACTTTATGTCCTTCATGCAATATGAACAGACTGGTGCCGCTCTCGCTAGGGGTACTACGGACAGTTACACTAGGCGACAAAACAATGGCTTCGCTGCGGTTGAGGAGTTTGTCCTTTTGCTGAGAAGCGAATACATTGCAAATAATTGTTATAAACAGAAAAGCTAACCCGCAAAAGAATCCGATTTTCTTCCAAAGGACTTGTTTAGAGAAGCAAAAAAAGAAGACTCCTATTAGCATCGCAATAAAAGCTGCTATGCCATATCGGGCCCAAGCATCAACTCCTAAGCAGTTAATTAATGATTTGGTCCAAGCTACAAAAAAAATCTCAGGCTTCTGAGCTACCTTGTCTATTGTTTTAGCACGTGCAATTTCCAAATTCGCACGTATATCAGAGTTTCCAGGTTTTAGCAGAAGAGCTCTTTCGTAATTAAGAATAGCACGTGCAATCTCGTTAACTTTATAATAACAATTTCCCAAATTGTAGTATATCTCAGCTGCTTCACCTTGCTGGAGTAAGGTTTCATAGATTTGAATAGCAGTCCTAAAATCATTTTTGATATATGCACTGTCTCCTTCCGCTTTTGTCACATTTGTTATAGTTTGTGAAGCTGTGAAACCGGGTTGCATTTCTTGAATGGTGTCATTAACAGCTTGTGGCTGCAACGTATCTGCATCTACTTGCCCCCAAGAGAATAATGTAACCAGCAAACAATATGTAAAAAATATACTTCTTCTCATAGTCTGTTTTCCTCTTTTTTAATGTTTAATAGAGTTCTCCATTTTACTAATAATATCAGAAGCTGCAGAATAAACCTTATCCATAGCTTGACTTGCATCACCAGGAGCAAAGCGGGCAAATTCACAGCCATCCAATGTCTTTATGAATTCTTCTCTCAGTGATTCTTCTACCCCATGTTCATGCAACTTCTCTTCAATATTGTCTTTGGAAAGTTGTGAAACAGGAATATTCAGTTTATCACTGATATATCCCCAAAGGGCCTTCAATACTTCATCATAGAACTCATCCTTTTTGTTTTCTGCCATTAGTTTTCCTGCTAACTTCAATCGTTTCACGGCTACTTTATTGGCTTTCTTATTTCTCATGCGGACAACGTTGGCATTGGCTGCAATCTGTTTTCTGCAGATAATGAAGAAAATGATAAAGGCCAAGCCTGGAATTACATAGAACAGCCAATATGACAACGAACCAAAGAAGAATTTGCCTTTGGGAGAGAGGGAAACTTCATTTTGTTTAATGAAGCGGATATCCTCGTTCAACACTTTCAAGTCTTCCTTATTGGTAAAGTTTGCTATGGTCTGTGTTGCATTTCCAGCACCTTTGGCAACATGGAGTTCATAGCTTTCGGTAGTCAGTGTCTTATATGAATGTGACTTTATGTCGAAATAGCTAAATTTAATTCCTGGAATTTTAAATGTACCTGCATTGCGAGGTATAGCGAGGTATTCTATAACCAGGCTACCTGACAAACCTGCATTTGTTAACCTGAAGTTATTTTCTGTTTTAGGGTCATATACTTCAAAATCCTCAGGGAACTTAACTTCGGGTGTGGAAATCAATTTTAAGTTTCCAGTACCTGATATGACAAGTTTTATAGTGACAGCATCATTGGTTTTCAAATCAGTGGTATTGATAGAAGAAGATATATTAAAATCTCCTACTCCTCCCGAAAAGCTTTCAGGCTTTCCATCAGGTAAATTCTTAACGTTTATGGATAGCTGAGGGGTTTGCAATACTTTCTTTATTTCCATGTAATTACTTCCACCATTGAAGAACGCTTCAAATGGGTCGACAACGGCAACAGGCTTTGTAACTACTGCATCAAAACGTGCAGGCTCAATGGTTAAATTACCTGATTGTTGCGGAAATAAAACAAATTGCCGATAAATAGTAGTTTGGTAGTTTCTGCCTTTGTAATGTTCCAATCCCCATTTCCTGTTTGCAGGTAATTCAACCTCTTGTGAATGGAAACCCTTAAAATCGGGCATTTTTACATTATCGAAATGATGCAAATCTACCACCGTATAGATTTTATATGTCAGCAAAATGGCTTCTTGCTCATATGCAGATGTTTTGTTTGCTGTAACAGTAATGAATAAATCATCTTTTGAAATACTGGTAGATGAAGTTTGTCTGTTTCTTTGTTGACCTTTATTTTGTCCTCCATTGCCAGACGTGTTGTCTGCCGGTAAGACTTTTATTCGTACGGAGTTAGATATCATCTGATTTCCATCTGCAGTAATTGTTGCTCCAGGTATGGTGAAATCTCCTTCCGCAGTTGCCATCAAAATATAGGTAAAGGTTATACTGCTGGTTGAAGTCGTTTTTCCATTTATTATTTGAACGCTATTCTGTTGTGAACGACTTGGTCCCATAAGGACATCAAATCCTTTGATTGAAGGAACCCGAAAGTCCCTTACATTCTGTGTTGTTACTGTATAAGATAGTCTAAATTGATCTCCTACAGCTACGGCTTCTGGGGCAGATGCGTTAAAAGATACCTTATCGTTAGCCCAGGCAGCTAAGCTGGTAGTTATCAGAGCTATCCAAAAGATTAATATTTTTTTCATATATAATGTTAGTTAGTTATTATTACCAGTCTTTCTCTAAACGCCCACCTTGAATTACTTGTTGTTTCTTCACTTTGTCTTGTACATCTTTTTCATCACGCATAACTGATTGTAACAATTGCTTAGCATTTTCTTTAGACATTTGGTTGTCTTTCTTTTCTTGTTGAGGTGGTTGCTGTTGTTCTTGGTTTTGGTTTTGATTTTGTTGTTCTTGCTTGTCTTGTTTTTCTTGTTGTTGTTGCTGTTCTTGATTTTGATCCTGGTTTTGCTCATTTTGATTTTGTTGCTGATCTTTGAGCATCTTTTGAGCTAATGCCAGATTGTAACGAGTTTCATCGTCTTTCGGATTATTACGAAGTGATTCTTTATAAGCTTCTACAGCCTTGGCATAATCTTTCTGAGAATGAAAAATAACTCCCATATTGTGAAATATCTGGGCTAAATTATTTTTATCTTTTTCTATCCTGGAGGCTGCAACATATTGCTCCATTGCTTCCTGCAGTTTATTCTGTAGCATGAGGGTATTAGCCAAGTTATACATGGCTACAGTTGATTTTGGATTTGTTTCAAGCGCTTTTCGATAATTTATTTCAGCATCTACATATACGCTATCTTTGAACAAGCGATTTCCTTTGCGAATATAATCGCGTTCAGCTTTTTGAGCTGATGCAGAAATTGCAGCAAATATTAGTAGAGTGAATATTCCAATATATTTCTTACTTGACATCATATTTTTTAAGCATCATTTTTTGTTTGAAAATAAATGGATATTGCGGAATAACGGGTTCTTCCGTTCTAATATTAGCATTTCAATTAATAGCAGAAGTAGGATAATCCATGCTACAGCTTGGAATTGTTCATCAAATTCCGTGTATACCTGTGTCTCAACGTCTGCTTTTGCCATTTTACCTATTTCTGAACTTATTGTCTTTTGGGCACTATTCGTATTGTCTACACGTACATAGATTCCATTTCCAGCCTTAGCTATTTCCTGACACATAGGTTCGTTTAGCTTAGTTACAATTACATTTCCTTCCCTGTCTCTACGATAATCGTTGGAACCTTCTACTGGAATTGGGGCTCCGTCGGGCATACCTACTCCTAAAACGTTTACCTGAATGTTTTTTTCAGTAGCTGCTTTGGCTGCTTCTACTGCTCCCCCTTCATGATTTTCACCGTCGGTAATGACGATAACGGCCTTACCTACTCCTTCCTGAGGAGTAAAGCTTCTGGTTGCCAGATTTATAGCAGCTCCAATTGCTGTACCTTGTTTGGAAATCAATGAAGGATCGATTGTTTCCAAGAACATTTTGGCTGAGATATAATCGCTTGTTATTGGTAACTGTGTAAATGCATCTCCTGCAAAGACAATCAATCCTACCTTGTCATTTTCCATTTTATCAACCAACTGTGCTACCAGTCTTTTTGCTTTTTGCAGGCGGCTGGGTTGAACATCTTGTGCCAGCATGGAGTTTGATATATCCAATGCTATCATAACTTCTACGCCTTTGCGTTTAACAGTCTCTAATTTAGAACCAAATTGGGGACGAGCTAATAGCACACAAAACAGTCCTATTGCAGTTAATACAATTCCAAAACGTACGTCAGGTCGATATTTGGATACGTCAGGCATTAATTGCGCCATCAAGACAGGATCTCCAAATTTGCGGATAGCTTTTCGCCGTATATAGTTGGAATACATATAAAATGCTACCAATATTGGAAGCAAAAATAATAAATACAGATATGCAGGTTCTTCAAATCGAAACATTTTATCTTAAACTTAGCTTGTTGTTACATAAATATAAGTTGTTGAATGATAGAAGAAAAAGACGATTAAGGTATCTTTTTCAGAATAGTATTGCGTAGCAGCACTTCAAGCAGTACACATAAAAATGCTGCCAGTGCAAACCAACGATATTCTTCTTGGCGTTTACTATACTCTTTTACATTCAGTTTCGTTTTTTCTAATTTGTCTATTTCGGCATATACTTCCTTCAGCTTAGAGTTACTTGTTGCGCGGAAATAGTTGCCTTCTGTCGTTCCCGCAATTTGCGTAAGCGTCTTTTCGTCTATCTCAACAGGCATATTTACATATTGTACGGTACCACCTACCGGATATGGATAAGGCGCCATGCCATTTGTTCCTACACCAATGGTATAAACTCTGATTCCGAAACTCTTGGCTATTTCTGCAGCTGTTAAGGGTGAAATGTCTCCACGATTATTGGTTCCATCTGTCAACAAGATGATAACCTTAGATTTGGCTTTGCTGTCTTTTAAACGGGTTACAGCATTGGCAATACCCATACCTACGGCAGTTCCATCTTCGATTAAACCACACTTCACATCTTTGATAAGATTTAGTAATACAGCATGATCTACTGTCAATGGGCATTGGGTAAAACTTTCACCAGCAAACAGGGTTATGCCAATGTTGTCGTTAGGACGTCCGTTGATAAATTCTGCTGCTACATCTTTGGCTGCTTCCAATCTGTTTGGTTTGAGATCTTCTGCTAACATACTGGTTGACACGTCTATTGCCAGCATGATATCAATACCTTCAATTTCACTATTTTGCCAGCTATTAGTAGTTTGTGGTCGTGCCAAAACTATGATAACAAGTATTAAAGCTATAATTCTCAATATAAATGGTACATGCAACAAATAGTTCTTATAACTCTTGGGCGTATGAGCATAGACATGTGCGTCAGAAATTTGAAGTGTTGCTTCATTTTTTCTGCGCTTCATGATATACCATACAATGTAAGGTATAAGCAGCAAGAGTAGAAATAAATATTCAATATTGGCGAAAACCATGATAGTCTTATTTTATCAAACTTAATTTTTTATGAATCATAAGGTTGTTTCAAGCAAAATAATTGTATAGTTCAGAGCAGACATAAATGAGAGCCCAAATTAAAGCAATGCTTATGGCAGCAATGCCAACACCTAACAGTATTTTGGCACGAAGAGAACGCTTTTCTATAACAGTTATTTCTGTTGGTTGAGGTTTGGCATTGGGGTCTTCTTCCTCTTTTGTTTCATTAATAAAGTCAATGGCACTAATCAGGTTAGCGTCATTCTCATTCATTAATGGATTGTGCTTGGCAAATTTAACCAAGTCGGCTGTTTGAAAGAGGGAGCGTAGTTCAGAGATTGCTTCTTTATCTTTTACCTCCAACAATTTATCAATGATTTCAGAAGATGTCATTTCGAGAGCATTGAAGCCGAAACGTTCTTTTATATATATACGAATGGTGTCTGTCAGCTCTGTATAATATTCTTTCGACATACCCTTTTGCCATATCTTCTCTGTCTTTATCCTTTCCATTTCCTTCATGGCTTGCTGGTGAGGAGGCAATTTGGGTTCTACTTTTACCTTACGGATGATAGGCTTGTTGTCCATTATACGCTTTATCAGGTAAATAAGCACCAGCAATAGTGGAATAAACAAAATGATACACGCGATGGAAACATACCAGTCTTCCCAAGCAAAAGGAGCTTGCATGATAGTTTTGGGGCCAAAGAATTGGTCAGGATGCAAAGTGTCTACCGGCATTGAATACACTTTGAGTGCCAACGCTTTTGAATAATAGGGCTTATTGTCTACCAATACTTCCATAGGAGGAAGATAATAAAGGGCAGAGTCAAATGATGTAATGGTATATTCCTGGGTGATTAATGCCCGCTGTCCATTATTCAATAGCTGTGTATCAGGTTTGGCTATCTCTATTAATTCCACTCCCGGGATGATAGTATCTTTATAGGCAGGAAAAATCGCACGTTTATTAGCGTCAAGCGATACTTCCAGCTTGATTTTTGCCTGTTCTCCAATAAGTATTTGTAAGGAGTCGATAGATGCATCTACAGTAACAGATTGAGCTACTACCCGATTGAATAGCAGCCCAAGTAGAAGCATCAAAACCAAATATCTTCTCATATATTTATTAATTTCGTTTTGCAAACAAGTTCATTAATGCTTTCACGTAATCTTGGTCGGTACGAACAGAAACATTGTCTACATTGCTTTTGGTAAATGTTTCGTTTAGTTCGGCCTGTTTATTGAGCCACCATTCGTGATGAGCACGACGTACAGCACGTGATGAAGTGTCAATCCATTGTTCATGACCTGTTTCTGCATCTTTGATTTTCATGAGGCCAATGGCAGGTAATTCTTCTACTCGCCGGTCATAAACCTGAATGGCAACCACGTCATGTTTACGATTGGCTATGGTCATGGCATTTTTAAAATTGGCTTCGTCAATGAAATCAGACAATACAAACGCAGTACAGCGCCTTTTCATCACATTCGTCAGATATTCAAGTCCTAATTTTATGTTTGTTCGGCGCGATTGTGCATGGAAGTCTATCAACTCACGAATGATATAAAGAATGTGTTTCCGACCTTTTTTAGGTGGAATAAATTTTTCTATCTGGTCAGAGAAAAATATAACACCAATCTTATCATTATTTTGTATGGCTGAAAAAGCGAGTGTTGCGGCTATTTCAGTCACCATATCTTTCTTCATTTGTTTGACAGTACCAAACTCCAAACTGCCAGAAACATCAACCAGCAACATTACAGTCAGCTCACGTTCTTCTTCAAAAACTTTCACATAGGGTTTATTGAAACGAGCTGTAACATTCCAGTCAATATCACGTATATCGTCACCATATTGATATTCGCGTACCTCGGAAAAGGCCATACCTCTTCCTTTAAATGCCGAATGATATTGCCCTGCAAAAATATTGTTGGACAATCCACGTGTTTTTATCTCAATCTGGCGAACTCTTTTAAGAAGCTCGGTTGTTTCCATGTGCTCTATTTAAAAACTAGTATAATTCAAAATACCAAATAGAACAAAGGTTCTGAAGATTTATATGAGTCTTGAAAATAATGACTCAATAATGATTCAAAACCTTTAGTTCTTGACTATTGTATGTCTCGCTGAGAGAGAAATACTTGATAGATATGTTGTAGTTGCCCCAATATCTAAATCTGCATATTTCTCAAACCAAATAGGTACCGAATTATTAGGGTACTTCTACCTTGTTCAGTATCTTGCTGACAATTTCATCGGAAGTGAGGTTGCTGGCTTCGGCTTCATAAGTAAGTCCTATACGATGACGTAGAACATCATGTGCCACAGCACGCACATCTTCAGGGATAACATAGCCGCGACGTTTAATAAATGCGTAACTACGTGCAGCCAAGGCTAAGTTGATAGATGCACGGGGCGAACCTCCAAATCCTATCATATCCTTTAATTCCTTCAAATCATATTTCTCAGGATAACGGGTTGCAAAGACAATATCAACAATGTAGCGTTCTATCTTTTCGTCTAAGTAAACCTGCCGAACAACTTTTCTTGCTTCTATAATTTCTTCGGCCTTCAGTATTGGTTTAACATTGGTTCTTTCTCCATTGATGTTTTGACGGATAATCAGCTTCTCCTCTTCTTGCTTCGGATAGTCGATAATAACCTTCAGCATAAAACGGTCGACCTGTGCTTCAGGCAACGGATAAGTTCCTTCTTGCTCAATGGGATTCTGGGTTGCCAGAACCAAGAAAGGCTCAGGCAGTTTGAATGTCTCTTTTCCAATAGTTACTTGACGCTCTTGCATAGCCTCGAGTAATGCACTTTGTACCTTGGCCGGAGCACGGTTTATTTCATCTGCCAAGACAAAATTGGCAAATACAGGACCTTTCTTTACTAAAAATGATTCATCTTTTTGACTATATACCATGGTTCCTATCACATCGGCAGGAAGTAAATCCGGCGTGAATTGGATACGGCTATATTTAGCATCTATCAATGATGCCAGTGTTTTTATTGCTAACGTTTTGGCCAATCCAGGAACACCTTCAAGCAATACATGTCCATCTGACAATAACCCTATTAATAATGATTCTATCAGATGTTTCTGTCCTACAATGACTTGGTCCATTCCTGTAGTAAGATTAGTAATGAAAGCACTTTGTCTTTCAATCCGTTCGTTTAGTTCACGGATGTCAATTGTTTCAGCCATAAAGTTTATATTTTAATGTTTACTCTTTGTTTATTTTTTATAGGTCATTTTATTTTGCTTCCAAAAGTACTGTAATATATTAACCATACCAACTAATTTTTATTAAAAAACAATGTGAAACCTTTTAATTAAACTACTTTTTATAGAGTTTATAGCCTATTTGTACTAGATATATGGATTTTTTCTTGTTGAATTAACGAACAAAGTTGATATGCAAATAAAATATACCCCGTAAAATTGCAGAATACAGAAATCCTTTAAATGAAACGGTTGTGTGGAAAATAATAGGTATAGGTGCACCTCGTTGTAGTGAGAAACTACAGCTAAAATATACCCTGCTTTTATATAAACCTATTGTGTTCTTTTGATTTTGAGTAAATATTTATAACAAAAATAGTATCATTTCTTCTTGAGTTTTGGAATTTTTATTGTGGTTCCATACGGTACATTGTCCGGATTCTTAATAATGCCTGCATTGTGTTTTACAATGTATGGCCATAAACTTTTAGTACCCCAAAAATGAAGAGCTATTTTAGTTAATGTGTCTCCATCTTTGATTGTATAGTTCGTTTCAGTGCCAACAATTTCATATCCAACAGAGTCGGGGGTAAATGCAGGCTCCTGTTTGGAGGACTTTTGTGTCGTCTTTTTTTCTGATGTATTGCTGGCCTGAGGAAGCGTTATGGGATTTGTTTTTGTGTCTCTTCCTTTTTGCAGTTGAATTTTAGTACTGTCTGACATTTGAAGAGTGTCAGACGCAAGTTTTTCCTCTTCTGTTTCAGAATTCTCTATAGAATCAGACGAATTATTTATAGTTTGTTCGTTTGTGGTCGGATTGCTTTTATACTCATCTATTTCTGTGTTGGGCCAATATATATATATAATACTACCTATACACAAAATGATTATAATGGCGATAAGCGTGATAAAAACTTTATAGGAGCTTGATGATTTTGGCTTTGCTGATAAATTGCATGTGCCTGTTTGCTCAATTTCTGTTTCTATTTTTTCTGTCTCTTGATGCTCAATTCGGTCTTGTTCTTCAGATTTTTCTTTCTTCTCATTTATATCTTTGGGATATAAAACTGGATTTTCAAGAGGGAGGAATGCTTTCCCTACTTGAGCTATTTCCCTTTCTTGTGTAGCTTGTTGATTTTCTGATGAAATATTCTGTTTTTCAATAACTTCTGCCCCTTCCAACCCTTCATGAGAATCTTGCAATTCTTCTTTATTGGTGGAAACTTCTTGTGTAGCTGTTTCCTCGTACTCAGATGGTAAAGAAATATCTTCTATGGCAGTTATATTTTCTTCTTCATTATCGGTGGCGTTTTCTATTGAAGTATTATCAAGAACTACATTATCATTGAGTACAACGGTCTCAAAATGTGCAAAAGGTCTATTTATTATGTCGCGCAATGCGTTGTCTGGCGTAAACGATATTTTAGTATGGCTTTTGATTTCAATACGTTCGCCAGTATTAACGTCAATACTTTCTCGGCTATCTACGTCAATGAGTTTAAAAGTTCCCAGGCCTTTGATTTTTACATACTTTTCATGCTCTAAGGCTTCTACAATTAGTTGGAAAAACTCTTGAGTAAAGATTTCGATATCTTTGTCGCTCTTATCGCTTTTTTCAGTCAAGGCAGCCAGAAGATTCTGTATGCCAATTTTTTCATTCATATATTTGATGCGTAGAAATGGTCTATACTAAGGATTATTTAAACTTCTCTTTTAATGCTATATTGGGCTTATAAGTCAAAACCAGTTTGGGCGGAACCAACATGCGTTGCTTCGTTGTTGGATTTACGGAGATTCGTTCCGTCTTTTTTTTGACTTCAAATGAGCCAAACCCTTGTATTTGAATGATGTTGCCATCTTCTAGTTGTTTGGTCATTTCCTGTATTAAGAGCGATATTAGTTCGGTAGTATCCTTAGTTGTATATCCTAACCTTCGCGATAGTTCAGATGTAAATTCTTTATTATTCAAAATGCTTGCTTTTAAAATAAAATAATAAGAAAACGCTGCTATATTAGCAATTATTTTTTGAATATACAAGAAGTGCTGCTTATTAAAGTTGGTAATATACATGGCCTTGTTATTTAAAAGCAAGGTTTCAGATTAGTTTCAAGGCATGAAACCATTGGTTTCAGCGTATGAAACCGTTAGTTTCAACGGATGAAACTATCAGTTTCAATGGGATGAAACTAAAATGTCCTACTAGAGTGGACTGTTTAAGCAAATCTATCTGTTTGTCTTTTTAGATAATGGCCGAACTTCATATTTTTTTAATGAAAAGGCCCTAAATAAATATCCAGCTCAATAGGTTCCTACTTTTTTCATCTTAGGAGAAGTAATTTTGAGATAAACATTGTACCTTTGTATATATGAATACTCAATAGGAGATTGTAGAGAAAGTGTTTAATAATTGAAAATAAATAAGTTAGTGAAATGAAAAAGTTTGTAAAAGGAGGAAGATATACTCCTAAAAACTATTCAGACGAGGTTGAGTCGAAAATTCAATACTATAAAAGAGAAGGTTATAAATTGCCTGGTAAGCATTTGCTTCGAACAGAAGAACAATTGAAAGGCATTCGGGAAAGTGCGAAGATTAATACGGCATTGCTCGATTATATTGCTGAGAATATTCATGAGGGAATGTCTACTGCCGAAATAGACCATTTGGTTTATGCATTCACTACCGACCATGATGCTATTCCTGCTCCATTTTTATATGAGGGCTTTCCAAAAAGTGTCTGTACAAGTATTAATGATGTGGTTTGTCATGGCATTCCTAGCGTGAAGGAAATCTTAAAAAGTGGCGATATTATTAATGTAGATGTCTCTACTATCTATAAAGGATATTTTTCCGATGCTTCTCGCATGTTTATGATTGGTGAAGTAAGTCATGAAATGAGGCGTTTGGTAGAAGTAACGAAGGAATGTCGTGATATCGGTGTAAAAATGGCTCAACCTTGGACAAGATTGGGTGATATAGGTGCTGCTATTCAGGAACATGCTGAGAAAAATGGCTATAGCGTGGTGCGCGATTTATGTGGCCATGGCGTTGGCATTAAGTTTCATGAGGAACCCGATGTTGAGCATTTCGGAAAGAGAGGAACCGGTATGATGATTGTGCCGGGAATGACATTTACCATTGAGCCAATGATAAATATGGGTACGTATGATGTCTTTATTGATGAGGATGATGGTTGGACTGTTTGTACGGATGATGGACTTCCTTCTGCTCAATGGGAAAGTATGATATTGATAACAGAAGATGGTAATGAAGTGCTGACCGAATGATTATTTCCTGTCTTCTTGCATTATTTTTATGGACATACTTTTATTGATTATAGGGCTTGCGGTTGGCTGTCTGATTGGCTATTTTGTGGCAGATCGTAAGACAGCCACCGTAAGGGCTGAACTTGCCAGTTGCCAAAAGGAAATAGAGTTGCTGAAAAGTAATAAGGCGGAGATGGATGAAATGCGTCAGCGTATGAATTCCGAATTCGAGAATCTTTCCAATCGTATTTTTCAGCGTAAGACTGAGGATTTCAAGAGATTGAACGCTGAACAACTCAATGGGTTGTTGCAACCCTTGGGAGAACGATTGAAGGATTTTCGTGAAAAAGTTGAGCAAGTCTATAGTTATGAGGCTAAAGAACGTTATTCTTTGAGCGAACGTATCAAGGACTTGGTAGAGCTGAACAATCGTTTAAGTGAAGAGGCCAATAATCTTACACGCGCTTTGAAAGGTGATTCAAAGATGCAAGGTAACTGGGGAGAAGTAATATTGGAGCGTTTGCTTCAGGCTTCAGGACTGATTGAGGGCGAGCATTATCGTACGCAGGAGTTCCTGAAGGATGAGCATGGTGAACTTCTAACAAACGAGGAAAGTGGCAGGAAAATGCAACCGGATGTCATCATTCGTTATCCGGGTGAGAAAGAAATGATTATAGATTCTAAAGTATCTCTCACGGCTTATACTGCCTATACTGCTGCTCAAACAAAAGAAGAACAAGAACGTTGCCTGAAAGCGCATTTGCAATCAGTGCGTGCTCATATTGATGAACTTAGTCAGAAAGATTATTCACGTTATGACATGAAGTCACCCGATTTTGTCATGATGTTTATTCCTACAGAAGGGGCTTACCTGTTGGCTGTGCAGAATGATGCCAATTTATGGCAATATGCGTATGATAAGAAAGTGGTTTTGATGAGTCCCACAAATTTGATTAGCGCTTTACGGCTTGCACTTGATTTATGGAAACGAGAGGACCAGGTAAAGAATGTGCAGGCTATTATTAAACGTGGTACAGCATTGTATGAGAAAATTGTAGGATTTACTGATACATTCGTTAATATTGGAGAGAAAGTTTCTGCTCTGCAGCGTGATTATGACCGTGCAACCAAACAATTGTCTGAGGGTAATGGTTGCGTGGTAAGGCAAGCTGAAATGTTAAAAGATATGGGATTGACTCCCAAAAAACGAATATCACCAAAGTTGCGTTCGCAAGAGGAATCGGAAGAAGAATAAATCTTATAGTGTAAACAGCTATCTTTGACTTAACTTGAATAAAAGGAAGCGGCAGAGAAATTTGCTTATATACCAAGCAGATACTCTGCCGCTTTCTTATTGGTTGATTGCAACTTGTTATTGGTGTTGCTCTCTTAACAGGTCATTAACAGTCTTTACCGGATTGAAAGTACTAAGTGGCACTTCAACAAATACAGTATTCCAGTCGCTCATTGCTCCATTCCAAAGTCCTGGTAATTCAAGAGCTTTCAAGTCCTTACCATTTTTTGATTTATAAGAAATGAAGCCGGTATTCTTATCCACATATTTCACTAAGTTGAACTTGTGACCTTTGTAGTCGCGAACCGCGCAGACTAAATCAACAGGATTGAAATGAGTACCTTTTTCAAACATCTCTTTCTTCTCAGGGTCTTTCATATCAATCTGAGAACTTTCCAATATTTGCAAAGAAATAGTTCCATCGCTATTATAAGCTAAGAACGGACCGCCACCAGGCTCACCCACATTCTTAACCATACCGCAAACACGTATAGGTCTGTTCAGTTTGTTTTTCAGATAGATGGCTAATTCTGAATCTTCCAAATCTTTGACTTCCGGATTCTTGCAGAATAGTTTCTTCTGTAAGAATTGCAAAATGTCCATGATTTGCTCATGTGTATATTTACCACTTTCCAGCAACTGAAGATAGCTGAAAATCTTTTGTTGCAGCGTAATAAGAACTCCTGCAATCAACTTCTTATAGAGTACTGTATCACCTTTAAACTTGTCAGGAACTACATTGTCAATGTTCTTAATGAAAATTACATCTGCATCAAGGTCGTTTAAGTTCTCTATCAATGCACCATGGCCTCCTGGACGGAATAATAATTTGCCATTATCGCGGAAGGGTTTGTTATCCATATCAGCAGCTATGGTATCAGTGCTTGGCTTTTGCTCAGAGAATGAAATATTGTATTCAACTCCATATCGTTTTGCATATATGGCAGCCTTTTCATCAACCAGCGCTTTGAACAATGGACGGTGTTCGGGCGAAACTGTAAAATGAACATTTACTTTGCCATTCTTGTTGCCGGCATATAAGGCACCTTCCACCAAATGCTCTTCTAAAGGCGTGCGGCTTCCGTCTTCATATTTATGGAACTTCAGCAGGCCTTTGGGCAATGCACCATAATTCAAACCAGCAGATTCAAGTAAAGCAGAAACGACTGCTTTATAATTGCCTTCGCTGATTAATTGTGGAATATCTTTCCCTGTATTGTTTTGACAAGCCTGATTCAGGTCATTGTAAAATGCAAAATTTTCTATTTTCTCAAAGAATGTTTTTTCAAATCCTGTTTGTGGAGTATCGTAGTCTGCTCCTAAAAATTCGAACAAGTTTTTAAACATTCGGCTGGCAGCTCCTGAAGCCGGCACAAATTTTACAATGACTTTGTCTGTTTGTGTATAAGCATCCCATGCGTCCAGGTATTTTTTCTGCATATCTGTAGCCGGAGCCAAGATACCATTGTCTACAGAGGCTGCAGCAGCCAATTTTAAATAAGGAAAACCTTTTTCGAAGCAGGCCAACTGTTCGGCAATCTGCTCTTCTGAAATACCCTTTTGGGCTAAAAATTCTTTGTCTTGGAGTGTTATCATAATATCTAAATTAATAAATTCATGCCCAAAAATACAAAAAAATTACAACCAGCATCAAGAAAAAGAAGAAAAAAACTACCTTTACGGCATAAAATAAGAAAGATTATGGTAACAGATGATTTTTTCACTACAGAAGAGAAGAAATTGCTTTTCGTTCTCTATCGGAAGTTGTTACAACTGTCAGGAGATACACTTTTGAAAGGTGATTGCAAGAAACTGAAAACGCATCTTATTAACTCTATACAGAACGACCACATTCAGCGCGATGTTTTCGGTTTGAACCCTATTATAAAGGATATGCAGACGGCTGTTATCGTAGCTGAAGAAATCGGTATGCGACGTGCTTCTATTTTGGGACTGATGTTGCACGATTCGGTTCGTTGTGGCACCTATTCAACCGAAAATATAGAGCGTGACTATGGCGAAGATGTAGCCGGCATCATACGCGGATTGATAAGGGTGCATGACTTATATACCAAAAGTCCGACTATTGAATCTGAGAATTTCCGAAATCTGTTGCTATCATTTGCCGAGGACATGAGGGTTATTCTCATCATGATTGCCGAGCGGGTGAATATTATGCGTCAGATAAAGGATTGCGAGAATGATGAAGCGCGCAGACAAGTATCCTATGAGGCGGCCTATCTTTATGCTCCATTGGCTCATAAACTGGGACTTTATAAACTGAAGTCGGAATTAGAAGACTTGTCGTTAAAATACACAGAGCACGATGTCTATTATCATATCAAGGACAAATTGAATGAAACCAAGGCATCGCGTGACCGCTATATTGCTACATTCATAGCACCTATCCAAAAGAAATTGGAAGAAGCTGGTTTGAAATTTCATATCAAGGGACGTACAAAATCCATTCACTCCATCTATCAAAAGATGAAGAAACAAAAGTGCCCCTTCGAAGGTGTGTATGACTTGTTTGCCATCAGAATAATATTGGATTCGGCATTGGAAAAAGAAAAACAGGAATGCTGGCAGGTTTATTCTATTGTGACTGATATGTATCAGCCCAATCCTAAACGCCTGCGTGATTGGCTTTCTGTGCCTAAAAGCAATGGATACGAATCTCTACATATTACCGTTATGGGTCCTGAGGGTAAATGGGTAGAGATACAAATTCGTACGGAGCGAATGGACGAAATAGCAGAGCGAGGATTGGCGGCACACTGGCGCTACAAAGGCATCAAAGGTGAGACCGGATTGGATGAATGGCTGACTTCTGTGCGCGAGGCTCTGGAAAACTCCGACAGTGGCTTGGAAGCTATGGACCGCTTTAAGCTTGACCTTTATGAGGATGAGGTGTTTGTCTTCACGCCTAAAGGCGATTTGTTCAGGCTGGGTAAAGGTGCAACCGTACTTGACTTTGCTTTTCACATCCATACAAAGATAGGCTGTAAGTGTATAGGTGGTAAGGTGAATGGTAAAAACGCCCAGTTGCGTCAGGTTTTGCACAGTGGTGACCAGGTAGAAATCCTGACTTCGAACACTCAGACTCCCAAGCAAGATTGGCTAAACATTGTAACTACTTCGAAAGCTCGGACGAAGATACGACAGGCCCTGAAAGAGATGGATGCGCGCCAAAATGACTTTGCCAAAGAAACGTTGGAGCGTAAATTCAAAAATCGCAAGATAGAATATGACGAGGCTGTCATGATGAGACTCATCAAGCGGCTTGGATTTAAAGTGGTTACAGATTTTTATCATGCCATTGCCGATGGAGTCTTGGATGTGAACGAAATCTTGGACAAGTACGTAGAGCAGCAAAAGCGTGAGAATGACATACACGAAGATATCGTCTACCGGAGCGCCGAAGGTTACAACCTGCCGCAGACTATGCCCGAGGAAAGCACAGGAAAGGAAGATGTCTTAGTCATTGACCAAAATCTGAAGGGCATAGATTTTAAGTTGGCGCGTTGTTGCAATCCGATTTATGGTGATGATGTTTTCGGTTTTGTCACTGTGACTGGAGGCATTAAGATTCATCGTTGCGACTGTCCTAACGCCAGCGACTTGAGAGAGCGCTTCGGATATAGGATTGTCAAGGCACGATGGGCTGGTAAATCGCAAGGCACGCAGTATCCTATAACATTGCGCGTAGTAGGCCATGATGATATTGGCATTGTTACTAACATCACTTCCATTATATCCAAGGAAGTAGGTATTACATTGAGGAGCATTGGCATAGACTCGAACGACGGATTGTTTTCGGGTACGCTGACCATTATGGTGGGAGATACTGGGCATCTGGAGGCCTTGATAAAGAAACTACGTACGGTGAAGGGAGTTAAACAGGTTTCGAGAAACTGATGGTAAACAAAAGAATATGAAATACGATTATAAGAAACAATTGCGCAGTTTCCGCTATGCTTGGCAGGGCATTTGGTGTTGTGTAGGAAAGGAACAAAATCTTAGTTTTCATCTCATCGCAACGGTGCTTGTCGTTGTTGCCGGCTCCATGCTCCACCTTTCGCGCATGGAGTGGATGGTTGTGACCCTTTGCATAGGTATGGTGATTGCAGCCGAACTCTTTAATTCGGCCATAGAGAAGCTGGTAGATATTGTTTCGCCTGAATGGAATCCGTTGGCCGGAAAAGTCAAGGATATTGCAGCTGGCGCTGTATTGGTATGTGCCATTGCAGCAGGAATAACGGGCCTAATTGTTTTCCTGCCCCATATTTTCTGAATATAGAGCTTTCAGATACAATTTATAGAAGAAGGAAGAGGCGGTGTGGATTATCTCACCCGCATCTTCCGATAATAAGGCCGTGTGAAAAGGAGATAGAAGGCAAGCGAAAATAGCGCCATTCCACCGGCAAATTCAGAAATTGCCGTCGCATCAAGAGACATATATGCAGCTACGGCTATGCCTGTCCATAAACCTGTCTCTACAGCCAGGTGGCAAGTTGTATTGGCTGTGCCGCGTTGGCAATGATGGGACAATTTGACAAACATCTTGGTAAATGGTACAATAAGAACAGCCAATAAAGCCAAACCTATCAATGCCCAATAACAGCGCGCCCAGAGCATCGGCATCAACAATCCAACTCCGAAAGCAAGGCTCAACAGATTGAGCGCAGGCACCCAAGCGCGAGGCAACAGGAAACGGTCGAGATTGAAACGAGACACCCCAATCGGAGCCCTGAAAGCCACATGTACTCGCAACCCCAATAACAATCCTAATATACCACATACTATAGAGGCATATACAAGATAGTGCAGTGTGTATGCGTGGCAGATATAAAGTCCTGCGCCTGCACCAGCCAGCATGCCCAGCCGTGAGACTAAAGCGTACACCATGTTGCCATGGCTGCGACGCGCCGAGGGGGTAATGTCAATGGTAACCGTAATACCGGCTGTCATGTACAAACCAAAGCAGGCGCCATAAATACACAGCAAGGCAAGCCATTCGGTAGTAGTTCGCGCCAAAGTAAAACAGGCCGAAGAAAGTAGCATGCCCAATACTGCATAGAGCCACACGCTTTTTCTCTTAAAGGCATCGCCCAGATAAGCATGAAGAGGGCCTACAAGAAACATACATATCAGCAACGCAGCTGTTGCACTGGCTGCCACTGATACGGAAGCTCCTGTCTGGTTATCTATAAGTAAGGGCAAGAAAGGCACCAGCATGTACACCGACATCATTGTCAGGAAACTGCCAGTGCACATACGCAAGAAGCCCGGCGTACAAAGGGAAACTTTGTTTTTGCCGGGCTCAATCAGTGAATTATTAAAATCAGTATTGTTCTTTCTCATTCGGGAAATCTAAGTTCTTCACATCGGACACATAGCGGCTGATGGCATCTGTCATCACCGTATGCAGGTCGGCATAGCGACGAAGGAAACGAGGGCGGAAACCATTGTTCATGCCCAGCATGTCTTGAGCAACCAACACCTGTCCGTCTACATTGCCGCCGGCGCCAATTCCAATCACAGGAATAGTCAGTTCTTTGGCTACGCGGGCTGCCAGTGTAGCAGGAATTTTTTCAAGCACCAATGCAAAGCAACCAGCCTCTTCCAGCAGATGAGCATCGCGCACCAGCTTCTCAGCCTCGGCTTCGTCCTTGGCTCTGACTGTGTATGTGCCATATTTATTGATGGATTGGGGCATCAGTCCCAGATGACCCATCAAAGGGATACCTGCACTGAGGATGCGTTTTACAGTACCGATAATTTCCTCGCCACCTTCCAACTTCAAGGCATCGGCGTGGCTTTCCTTCATGATGCGGATGGCAGATGCCAATCCTTCCAGCTCGTTGCCCTGATAAGAGCCGAAGGGCATGTCGACTACCACCATGGCACGCTTCACACCACGCACTACAGATTTTCCGTGGTAAATCATCTGGTCGAGTGTGATGGGCAGTGTGGTCACATTTCCTGCCATCACATTGGAGGCCGAGTCACCAACCAAGATTACGTCAACACCAGCACCGTCAACGATTTGTGCTATCGTATAGTCATAAGATGTCAGCATTGATATTTTTTCGCCTCTCTGCTTCATTTCTACAAGGCGATGGGTTGTCACTTTACGTGTATCGTCTGAAATATATCCAGCCATGATTTTATAGTTTTTGATTTATAACTCTACTCTTATAAATAATCAGTTTTGCAATTATTCAAGGCATCCAAGAATGCCTCCACCACACTCTCTGCGGAGTTGATTCTTTGCAGTTTGCCTTGTACGTTTTCGCCTATTCGGTTTGTTTTTCTCCCGTTGGAGAAAAATATTTTTGTCGCTGTAGAAAAAAATCTACGCCTGTCTTCTTTGAAAAAGCGCGGCAAAGTTAGCACTTTTTCCAATTACTTGTTCACTTGAAGCAGCTTATCATAGCCGAATCCTGAAAAATCGGGCAATACGCAGTGGCACAACGGAGCAATACTTTCGCGGCTATTGGTAGTGGCCAGCCCTATGACATGGGCGCCCGAAGCCATGCCGGCTTTCAGTCCGTTGAAAGAGTCTTCGAATACGTAAGTAGTGTCAGGTGTACTTTCAAATATCTGCATACCAAGCAAGTAGCAATCAGGGGCAGGTTTTGAATGAGCAAAGAGTTCAGCCGTAAGAATACGGTCGAAGAGTGTCTTCAGCTCGGGGCGTGCCCGATAGGCAGCCGACATCTTCTGCTCGTTGGAGCTGGTGACTACGGCCATGTGAGCTCCGTGAGAGCGCAGGTCCTCGATAAAGTCGCGCACGCCAGGGATGTAGTCGTAAGACATCTCGAGTTCGAAGCGATTGAGTGCTTGCGTGATTTCTTCCTGCTCGCGCAGCATGCCCGGGAAAAAGGTGTTGCAAATGTAGGTCATTGTCTGGCCCTTGATGCGTCCCTCCAGATCGTTCATGCCCAGGTATTGCTGCCCTACCGCATGCCAGAAGTGGCTGTATTGGGTTTCAGTATCGAGGATAACTCCATCCAAGTCGAAGAGTGCTGTAATTTTTTCCGTTGTCTGCATAAATTTAAAATCTTGCTTGAGTTTTCTAAAGAAATAAAAAACGATGAGGAGGCACTTAAAAAGTCATGTGCTCAAGAAACAAAGGTGCGCTATAGATAAGCTCTATTCGAACTTCTATAGCGCATCGGATGTATTTCCTCGCCGGTTGTAAATCAGTGGATTTGCTGGTTTCTTTCAGCACTTTATGTTCAGCTCATTCAAAATCTTGCGCATGGCCTCAAACGTAGTGATTCGTGTGGGCACCAAAGGCAAGCGAAGCTTGTTTTCTATCATACCCATAGCGTTGAGCATGGCCTTTACACCTGCCGGATTGCCGTCGACAAACAAAAGCTTGAACAGCTCGGCAAACTTGTGGTGTATGGTCAGCGCGTTGGCATAGTCGCCTTGCAAGGCCAGTCTGACCATGCGGCTGAACTCGCGTGGGAAAGCGTTGCCTATCACGGAAATAATGCCTACTGCTCCCAGCGTGATAAGGGGAAAGGTGATGCCATCGTCACCCGAAATTACGTTGAAGTTGGCCGGCTTGTTTTTGATAATGTCGTCCATCTGCGTGATGTCGCCCGAAGCTTCTTTCACGGCAATTACGTTCTTGAAGTCTCTGGCTATGCGCAGTGTAGTTTCAGCCTTCATATTTACGCCTGTGCGCCCGGGTACATTGTAAAGAACAATGGGCAAATCAGTAGACTCGGATATGGCCTTATAATGTTGATAAATACCTTCTTGCGATGGCTTATTGTAATACGGTACTACAGAAAGGATGGCATCGACTCCGGTGAAATCGTCTTTTTTTAGCGTTTCCACCACGGCGCGGGTGTTGTTGCCTCCCACACCAAGCAAGATGGGGATGCGTCCGTTGACACGTTCAATGACTAGATTTTTTATCTTTTTCTTTTCGTCTTCTGTCAGTGTCGGTGTTTCTGCGGTAGTGCCCAGCACGCAAAGAAAATCAGTGTTGTTCTGAAGCTGGTAGTCTACAAGTCGTGCCAATGCTTCATAGTCTACACTTTCGTCTGCTTTGAACGGAGTAATCAGCGCTACTCCCATTCCTTTCAATTTAGTCTGTATCATGGTTTACTATGAAATCTCTGATTATTGGTTCGCAAAAGTACAATTATTTTCGATTTCGCCTACAAAAATATTCAATAAAAAAGTTTTTGATGGAAAAATGTTTTGAGATAAGTGCCAGAAAATCGTCTTCAGACAGAATCTTGATACCCAGTTTCTTCGCTTTTTCCAGCTTGGCAGGCCCCATGTTTTCACCGGCCAATATGAAGCTGGTCTTTGACGAGATACTCCCCACGTTCTTACCTCCGTTTTTCTCAATGATTTCCTTGTATTCGTCGCGCGAATGGTGGGTAAACACGCCGCTGATGACGATGGATTGTCCGGCCAGCTTGTCGGTGAATTCGCCTTTTTGCTCTTCCGACCGCGCAAATTGCAAGCCATAGGCGCGAAGTCGGTCGACCAAATTCTTGTTGGCGGGATTGGCAAAATAGGATACAATGCTTTGGGCTATCCGCTCGCCTATCTCGTCAATGCTCATCAGTTTGGCCATGTCAGCCTTCTCCAAATCTTCAATGTTATCGAAGGAGCGTGCTATTTTCTTGGCCACGGTTTCGCCAACGAAGCGTATGCCCAGGGCGAACAGGACGCGTTCAAATGGCACATTCTTGCTAGCTTCGATACCTTTGACAATATTTTCGGCAGATTTTACGCCCATTCTGTCCAGATTTTTAATGTCGTCGACTGTTAGCTCGTACAGGTCGGCCGTGTCTTTTATCAACCCGAGCCGATAAAACATGTCGACCGTTTCCGGGCCCAATCCGTCTATGTTCATGGCCCGTCGGCTGATGAAATGCTCAATCTTGCCTTTTATCTGCGGTGGGCAAGCAGTTTCGTTGGGGCAATAGTGTGCAGCCTCGCCTTCGTATCTGACGAGCTGGCTGCCGCATTCGGGGCATCGGGTAATGAAAGTCACCTTTTCGCCCAGCATGAAGCTGCGCGAGTCTTTGTCCACGCCGGTTATTTTAGGTATGATTTCTCCGCCTTTCTCTACATAAACCATGTCGCCGATGTGCAGGTCGAGCCCTTCGATGATGTCAGCATTGTGCAGAGAGGCCCGTTTGACAATGGTGCCTGAGAGCAACACGGGGTCAAGGTTGGCTACGGGGGTGATGGCTCCGGTGCGTCCTACCTGGTAGGTTACTTTGTTCAGGCGCGTCAGTGCCCGTTCGGCCTGAAACTTGTAGGCAATGGCCCATCGGGGCGACTTTGCCGTGTAGCCCAAGTTCTTTTGCTGGCGTAAGCTGTTCACTTTTAGCACGATTCCATCGGTGGCAACGGGCAATTTCTTGCGTTCGGTATCCCAATAGTTGATATAATCGAAGATGCCTTGCAGGTCGTGCACTTTGCGCATGCAGTCCGATATCTTGAATCCCCAGCCGGCAGCTATTTGCAGATTCTCATAGTGGCCGTCGGCCGGCAGATCTTCGCCCAGCAGGTAGTAGAGATAGGCATCCAGCTTTCGCGAAGCTACTATCGATGAATTCTGCAATTTCAGAGTGCCTGATGCTGCATTGCGCGGATTGGCAAACAAGGGCTCCTCGCGAGCTTCCTTCTCTTGATTCAGGGCTTCGAACACCGTCCAGGGCATCAGAATTTCGCCTCTGATTTCGAACGACTTGGGGTAGTTACCGTGGAGCACCAGGGGAATGGTGCGTATGGTCTTCACGTTGTCGGTCACGTCATCGCCCTTTTCACCGTCGCCGCGGGTCACAGCCCTTACCAGCTTGCCGTCCTCATAGGTCAGCGAAATGGAGGTGCCGTCGTACTTCAGCTCGCAGCAGATTTCAAAATCCTCGTTTAGCGCTTTCTTCACACGCTCGTAGAAGTCGGTCACTTCGGCTTCGGAGTAAGTGTTTCCCAGCGAAAGCATCGGATATTTGTGATATACTTGGGTGAAGTTTTTATTGATGTCGCTGCCCACGCGCTGGGTTGGCGAGTTGGGGTCGTCGTATTCGGGATGTTCTTTTTCCAGATCCTGCAATTCGCGCATCAGGTCGTCAAATTCCTTGTCCGATATCTCTGGTGCGTTCAGTATGTAGTAGTTGTAGTTATGACGGTGCAGCTCCGCACGGAGCTGGTCGATTCGTTCTTTAGCTGTCATGATGATTTCTGATGATTGTTTGAACGCAAAAATAGAGTTTTCTCCCCGAATATTGCTACTTTTGCAAAAAAATAAATGTGTTATGCGGATTGATATTATTACTGTTTTGCCTGAAATGATAGAGGGCTTTTTCAATTGCTCCATCATGAAGAGGGCTCAAGATAAAGGACTTGCCGAGATTCATATTCATAACCTGCGAGATTACACCAAGGACAAGTATCGCCGGGTAGACGACTATCCGTTTGGCGGATTTGCCGGCATGGTGATGAAGATTGAGCCCATTGAGCGTTGTATTGAGTCGCTCAAGGCCGAGCGCGACTACGACGAGGTGATTTTCACTACCCCCGACGGCGAACAATTCAACCAGCCCATGGCCAACACCCTTTCGCTGGCGCAAAACCTGATTATCCTCTGCGGCCACTTCAAGGGCATCGACTATCGCATTCGCGAGCATTTCATCACCAAGGAAATCAGTATTGGCGACTACGTACTCACGGGCGGCGAACTGGCTGCTGCCGTCATGGCCGATGCCATTGTGCGCATCATCCCCGGCGTCATTTCCGACGAGCAATCGGCACTTTCCGACTCTTTTCAGGACAATCTGCTGGCTGCCCCTGTCTACACCCGTCCTGCCGACTATAAAGGCTGGAAGGTGCCCGAAATCCTGCTGTCTGGTCACGAAGCCAAAATCAAGGAGTGGGAGCTTCAGCAATCGCTTGAACGTACCCGCCGCTTGCGCCCTGACTTGCTGGGAGAATAGTTGGGGAGTGGTGAGTTGAAAGTTGAGAGTGGAGAATTGAGAGTTGAAAGTTGGGGATTAAGGATTGAAAGCGCAAAATTGAGGATTGAGAGTGAAGAGTGGATTCGCTGCTTGGCGGTAGTTGCCATAGGTATTGGGCCATTCTTTCCCTCAGCTGGCTAGCAGGCTGACAGGACTTTATACCAATTATCATGCAGGCAGTGTACGAAGCTGAAAATGCCAAAAATGGCCATTTCATCGATGCTTCTTCAGTGCCTGCATGCTTTTTTTATGCCTGGCCGCCGCTTAAACTTCAAGCGCGCCTACAATTTCCTTCACTGACTTGTAGCCGTGTCTGTCCAGGTAATCATTGATGCCTTCGGCCACCTTTATCGTCACCGTCGGGTCGATGAAATTGGCCGTGCCTATCTGAATGGCTGTTGCGCCAGCCAGCAGGAATTCTACGGCGTCTTTCCAGTTCATGATACCTCCCAAGCCAACCACGGGTATATTGACCGCCTTGGCCACCTGCCAAACCATACGCAGCGCGATGGGCTTAACGGCTGG
>ULPZ01065658.1_pt1 | contig 24796 bp, 19 predicted proteins | sample 1953991 | NCBI WGS metagenome assembly ULPZ01 (sample SAMEA4835642, study PRJEB28245) | human gut metagenome | biome: gut microbiome; material: fecal sample | place: Denmark | collected 2008
ATGCAAAGTAACATTATAAGGCAACAAGTCTATGAACAAGATTATTTTGACATTGACAGCGGTAATGATACTGAGCTTTGCCGCCTGCGCCCAAAACAAAGGAGAAAAAAGTATGCTAACCGAAAATAAACCATTGGTCGTGTATTTCTCTGCCACAGGCACGACCGCCAAAGCAGCCCGGACGATTGCGGAGGTCACAGGCGGTACTTTGTACGAAATTGTCCCGCAACAAGTTTACACTCCAGATGACCTTGATTGGAACGACAGAAAGTCGCGTAGTTCGGTGGAAATGAACAATCCACAGGCACGTCCGGCATTGAAAGATATGAAACTGGATATTGCTGCTTACGATGTCATCTTTATCGGCTATCCCATCTGGTGGAATCAGGCTCCACGAATCATCAACTCATTCATCGAGAGCCATGACCTGAAAGGCAAGACACTCGTGCCGTTTGCTACATCCGGTGGAAGCGGGATAACGGGCAGTGTGAAAGATTTGAAACGAGCATATCCTGATTTGAAATGGCAGGACGGCAAGCTGCTGAATGGGGCCAGCCGGAATACCGTTCAAAACTGGGTTAATAATATGTTCCCATATATCCCGAAGAAACTTGCAATGAATTGAGATAAATTAAAAAGTCATTTCCACATCTGATATCACATAAAGTATTGAATATTAGAGGAAATGTTTGTACTTGTTTAGTTCTCTTCCCCATTTTCAGCTTTATTCGATTTCTCGAATATTAGATATTGCAGTTCCACTCTTATCTTTTCGTAGAGTTCCGGCGTCTTGGCCTGCTGCTTGTCCAGCATGATAGCGGCAAAGTTTTCGGCCAGGATTTCTTCAGGGTTGATGATGTAGTTGGTGTTGCGTCCCACCTGTTCGAAGAAGTCGCTGGCGCGCGATATGGGATAGACCTGTGTCTTTCCGTCTTTCTGCTCGGGCTTTCCGTCCTTCAGGGGCACCAGACCGATGGTGAGGTATTTGAAGAAACTGCCTCCTTCGTAGGGCTTGGACGAATAGATAACCATGGCGCATGGCTTCTTCTCGCCGTCGATGGTAAAGGTGGCGTAGCTGTCGAAGCGGTTGACATCGGGGTTGGTGATGAGCACGTCGCGGAGGTCGGCGGGGCGTTCAAACTCCCGGTCGGCTATGCTGAAACCTATCAGGGTGTACATGCGTTGGCGGAAGTCGGGATTGTTGCGTGTCAGGATGTGGAACAGTTCGTGTGCCAGCAGGTATTGTGCCGTGGCCGGGCTGAATTTTTCTACTTTCTCTTCTATCACAATGTAGTCTTTGCGCGTATAACCTCCGGCACCTCCTTCTTCGGCCATGGTAGTTTTCAGTATCTTTATTTCCTTAGGCAGAGGAAGGTTCAGGTGCTGTTCGTTGATGGTGCGGTTCAGGGCGTTGGCTGCTGCCTGCATTATCTGCTTGTCGTTCTCGCTCCAGTTGCGCGCCTGCTGGCTGATGAAGTCTATCAGTTCCTGTTTGGTACCACCCGAGCGGCCAAGGCGTGCCTCGTAGTCGAACTTGCTCCATTGGTCGGTGGTGGCGTCTTCGGTGGCAAGCAGTTGTGCTGCTTCGGCAGCATCTACAAACCGGAGGTTGATTTGGGCCAGGCCGCTCAGGTTCAGACAGAGCAGGGCGGCGGCCAGTAGGGAATATCTTTTTTTCATGATTGTACAGGTGTTTTTTTATTGTTCATGGATTGGGTTCTCTAGTTGCAAGGCATTTATGGTCTGCCTTACGCGGCGTGTGGTGGTGACGGGGCGGCTGTACTCTTCGATGCAGACCGTACCACCCATGGACACCTGCGGGTTGCGGAAACGCATCAGGCTTTCTACCTGTTCCCTGGCCGAGAAGTGGAACTCGCTGATGCCCGTCTGCGAGGCAATGCGGGCAATGTTGCCTTCGTTTACGCCACATCCGGCCAGCAGGGTGATGCGTCCCTGTGCCTGCTGTTGCAGTTCGCGGAGCAGGGTGATGCCGGCCTCGGCGGTAGGTTGCTGGCCGGAGGTGAGGATGCGGTGGCAACCCAGGGCGATGATATCTTCCAACGCTTTGTGTGGGTCGCGGCATACGTCGAAGGCGCGGTGGAAGGTGACGGACATGCCCTGTGCAGCCTTTATCAGTTGTTCCATCAGGGGGCGGTCTATGTCGCCTTCGGGCGTGAGGCAGCCGAATACGACACCGTCGGCTCCCAGGTTCCGGGCTGTTTCAATGTCTTTCAGCATGATGCGCTGTTCGATGGGAGAGTAGAGGAAGTCACCGCCACGCGGACGGATGATGACATGCAGGCGGGTAGTGGTCAGCAACTCGCGGGCCGTGGCTATGTCGCCGCAGGATGGCGTGGTTCCTCCTTCGGGAATGCCGGCACAGAGCTCCACGCGGTCTGCTCCTCCGGCTTGTGCAGCCACACAGCTTTCCACACTGTTGGCGCAGATTTCAAAACAATACTTTTTCATGGGGAATACTCGTAATAAAAAACGAACAAAGGACGAAATAACTCCGTCCTTTGTTCTGTGTAAGTCTATTGGGTCAGGTACATTTCTTGTTATTTGGCGTAACTTACTGCACGTGTTTCGCGGATAACAGTAATCTTCACCTGTCCCGGGTAGGTCATCTCGTCCTGAATCTTCTTGGCTATTTCGCCCGACAGGCTTTCGGTCTGCTTGTCGTCAATCTTGTCGGCACCGACAATGACGCGCAGCTCGCGTCCGGCCTGGATGGCGTATGTCTTGGTTACGCCCGGATAGGACATGGCCAGTTGTTCAAGGTCGTTGAGTCGTTTGATGTAAGCTTCCACGATTTCGCGGCGTGCGCCGGGACGTGCACCAGAAATGGCATCACACACCTGAACGATGGGAGCCAGCAGGCTGGTCATTTCCACTTCGTCGTGGTGGGCGCCGATGGCGTTGCAGATATCGGGTTTCTCCTTGAACTTCTCGGCCAGCTTCATGCCGTAGAGTGCGTGTGGCAACTCGGGTTCTTCGTCGGGCACCTTGCCTATATCGTGCAACAGACCGGCACGTTTGGCTTTCTTGGGGTTCAGTCCCAGTTCCGATGCCATGACGGCACAGAGGTTGGCCGTTTCGCGGGCATGCTGCAAGAGGTTCTGGCCGTAGGAAGAACGGTATTTCATCTTACCGATGATACGAATCAGTTCGGGATGCAGACCGTGGATACCCAGGTCGATGGTAGTACGCTTACCGGTTTCGATAATTTCTTCTTCTACCTGTTTGCGCACCTTGGCAACGACTTCTTCGATACGGGCCGGATGGATACGTCCGTCGGTTACCAGTTGGTGCAGGGCCAGACGGGCAATTTCGCGGCGAACAGGGTCGAAGGCTGATAGTACGATGGCCTCGGGGGTGTCGTCCACTACGATTTCAACACCTGTGGCAGCCTCCAGGGCACGTATGTTGCGGCCTTCGCGTCCGATGATGCGGCCCTTGATTTCGTCTGACTCTATATGGAATACGGTGACAGAGTTTTCAATGGCAGTTTCGGTGGCTACACGCTGTATGGTCTGGATGACGATGCGTTTGGCCTCTTTGTTAGCGGTCATCTTGGCATCGTCCATGATGTCGTTGATGTAAGACTGTGCCTGTGTCTTGGCCTCTTCTTTCAGCGATTCTACCATGCGTTCCTTGGCTTCTTCGGCCGAGAGTCCTGAGATGGCTTCCAGTTTTACGATTTCCTGCTGTTGCAGTCTGTCCAGTTCTTCTTTCTTCTTATCAATGATATCCAGCTGCGCCTCCAGGTTTTCCTTGATGGCTTCAGCTTCTTGTTTCTTGCGTTGCAGTTCGTCCTGGCGTTGGTTCAGTACCATTTCGCGTTGTTTCAGCTTGTTTTCTGCCTGCTGAATCTTCTGGTTTCTGGCAGCCACTTCCTTTTCCAGGTCAGCTTTTTTGTTCAGGAACTTTTCTTTTACTTCCAGCAACTTGTTTTTCTTGATTACTTCTGCCTCGGCCTCTGCCTCCTTCAGGATGGCTTCGTACTTGGATTTGAGCCCGTATCTGAAGAACAGATAGGCAGCTACTCCTCCAACTATAAGGCAGGCAACGGATACTACTATTGTAACTACTGTCATCTTAATTTGTTTTTTAATAAATATATAAATAAAAAGCACTGTCAAAAGCTTCTCGTCGACGGGACGTTAAGCTTTTCAACAGTGCGCGATTTCTTATCTTTCTGCTGTGTGTTTCTCTGTAAAGGTACTCTCGTAGCGTTTCTTTATGATTGCTGCTTGAAGTAGTCTTCCAGTACTCCAGTCAATTCCTCTATTTTGTTTATATAGGGCCGGGTGTCGTTACGTTGTTTCCACTGAAGGCTTTCCAATGCAAACTGGTAGGCCACCATGGCCATGAGCCTCTCTGTCGGGACGTTTTTATAGTGTTCCTTGTAGGCATTGAGGCGGATATCTACCTGTTTGGCGGCAGCCCTCACCATTTCTTCGTCCTCGCGGAGGATAGTGATGGGATAGGTGATGCCTGCCATTTGCAGGTTTATCTTTATCTTATCGTTCATACATCCGGTCTTTATTCATTCAACAAAGCGATGCATTTATCGACTTCACGCACTAATTGGGACAATCGCAGTTTCGTCTCTTTTACGTCACTGCCGTTAAGGCTGATTGTCGTAGCATTTTTTAGGTTCGCATAGTTCCGTTCAAGCTCCTGATAGTCGGCATGCGCCTTTGCACATTCCTCCTCTTTGGCTTTGAGAAATTGTTTGAGCTCAGCGTTTTCGCGTTTCAATTCATCGTGCAGATAAATCAAATGCCTCAGTCTGGCTTCAAAGGTGCTTAATAGCTTCTTATCTTCGTCTGTCATCACTACGCCAAAATTGTACACAAATATACAGTTTACTGGGATATTACAAAAACTTTTCGATTAAAATTCTCGTTTTAGGGTATAAATATTGTTTTTTGTTATTGTAATGTGGACTGAATGTAGACTTGATTGCGAGACTTGGCAACAAAATAATCGTGCGCCAGATGATGGCGAGGTTGGATATTGTTCACAGATTCTTCGATAAGGTAGATTGTTGCACAAGATGCGTGGGGCGTCAAAGCGAAGGAAGGAGAAGAAGATTGTGTTGAAGCAGTATTTGTGTGGGCAAACACCTTATGAAAAAAAGAAAGGAGGACAATGCAGCCCTCCTCTCTTCTGAAAGTATAACCTTTTATTTCTTGGTCTTTTCTTCTACCCACTTGCGTGCGTTGACAAAAGCTTCTATCCATGGCGTTACCTGGTCGTTGTGCAGGCGGTCGGCAGGATAGTAGGCATTTTGCCAGGGGAAGATGGCACGTTCAAGGTGAGGCATGATGGCCAGATGACGGCCGTCGGGGCTGGCGATACCGGCTACAGAATAGTCAGAACCGTTGGGGTTGCCAGGATATTCATCGTAAGTGTATTTGGCTACGATGTTGTAGTGGTCCTCGTCGTAAGGCAAAGAGAACTTTCCTTCGCCGTGAGCCACCCAGATACCCAGCTTGCTGCCACTGAGCGAGCCGAACATCACACTGCGGTTGGTGGGGATAGTAACACCCAGGAAGCGGCTTTCGAACTTGTGCGAGTCGTTGTGCAGCATGCGTCCGCGCTTTTCGTCTGTAGGATTGATGAGGTTCAGCTCCATCATCAGCTGGCAACCGTTGCAGACACCCAATGAAAGAGTATCTTCACGGGCATAGAACTTATCGAGTGCTTCCTTGGCTTTCGGGTTGAAAAGGAATGCACCAGCCCATCCCTTGGCTGAACCAAGTACGTCGGAGTTGGAGAAGCCACCGCAGAAGACAATCATGTTTACGTCTTCCAGTGTCTCACGTCCGCTTACAAGGTCTGTCATGGTCACATCCTTCACATCGAAGCCAGCCAGGTACAGCGAGTATGCCATTTCGCGTTCGCCGTTCGTTCCTTTTTCGCGGATGATGGCGGCACGAACCCCAGAAGGAGTACGGCGGTCAGCGCTGATGCCGTATTGTGACAACTTGCCGGTGAAGCCAGGCATGAAGGCCAGGTCCATGGGTTGCATCTTGTAGTTTTCGAAACGTTTCTTGGCGCAGCCGTTCATGGATTGCTTGCGGTCGAGCAGGTAAGAGGTTGAATACCATACGTCGCGCATATAGTCTATGCCAAACTGGTAGGTTGCACCGTCCTTTTCAACGAGGATATGACGTTCATCGGTCGGCTTACCAATCTTTACGAAGCCTACACCTGCATCTTCGAGAATCTTCTTCACTTCATCTTTGTGCTTGTCGGCTACCTGGATAACGATACCCGGGTTTTCGGCAAACAATATCTTGATGAGATCTTCTTCCTTAATCTTGTCGAGGCTGATTTCCATACCGCCTTCAACGTTGGAGAAGCACATTTCGAGCAAGGTAGTGATGAGACCACCGGCTGAAATATCGTGTCCGGCCAGGATGAGACCCTTGTTAACAAGTTCCTGTACTGCCAGGAAGGCATCGCGGAAGTATTCGGGATTTTGTACGGTCGGTACATCATCGCCAACTTTGCCCAATGACTGTGCAAAGGCTGAACCGCCCAGCTTCAGGGTGTCGAAGCTGAAGTCGATGTGGTAGAGTGTTGTCTTGTGGTCGTTTACCAATACGGGTGAAACTACTTTCTTGACGTCGCTTACCTCACCTCCGGCAGATACGATGACCGTACCCGGAGCGATGACCTTGCTGCCGTCGGGGTACTTCTGAGTCATTGACAGAGAGTCTTTGCCGGTAGGTACATTGATTTGCAGGGCGCAGCAGAAGTCGCTCAAAGCTTTGACTGCGGTATAGAGGCGTGCATCTTCGCCTTCCTGTGAGCGGCAGGGCCACATCCAGTTGGCAGAGAGTGATACGCTGTCCAGTCCGTCGGCCAGAGGTGCCCATACCAGGTTGGTCAGTGCTTCGCTTACAGAAAGTACCGAGCCGGCTGCCGGGTTGGCCAATGCAGCTTGAGGAGCGTGTCCCAGCGAAGTGGCGATACCTTTTTCGCCGCGATAGTCGAGGGCAACTACGCCGCAGTCGCTCAACGGCAGCTGCAATTCGCCTACGCACTGCTGACGGGCAATCTTTCCAGTAACGGAACGGTCAACCTTGTTTGTCAACCAGTCTTTGCAGGCAACAGCCTCGAGCTGGAGAACGTTGGCCAGATATTCATGGAGTTTGGGCAATTCATAAGTAGGCATTTCGTAGTGACGTTCTACGGTCTTGTCTACCATGTAGGTCTTGGGTGAAGAACCGAACATCTGGTCGACAGCCAGGTCGAACGGACGGACACCGTCGGCTTGCTCGAAGGCAAAGCGGTGGTCGCCGGTAGTTTCACCTACTACATACATTGGGGCACGTTCGCGCTCGGCAATCTTGCGCACATGCTCAATGGCTTCTTCCTTGATAAGCAATCCCATGCGCTCCTGGCTCTCGTTGGCAATGATTTCTTTGGCAGAAAGGGTCTTGTCGCCGATGGGCAGCTTGCTCATGTCGATGTGTCCGCCGCATTCTTCTACCAATTCAGAGAGGCAGTTGACGTGTCCGGCCGAACCGTGGTCGTGGATGGAAACAACAGGATTTGTCTCTTCTTCGCAGAGGGCACGTACCACGTTGTAGGCACGTTTCTGCATTTCGGCATTGGCACGCTGTACGGCGTTCAGCTCGATACCGCTGCTGTATCGTCCGGTGTCTACCGATGATACGGAACCACCGCCCAAGCCGATGCGGTAGTTGTCACCACCCATTACAACAACCTTGTTGCCGGCTTCGGGTTTGCCTTTCAGACAGTCGCGTTGTGTGCCGTAGCCCACACCACCTGCCAGCATGATGACTTTGTCGTAGCCGTAGACTTCTTCCTTCTCTTTGTGTTCGAAGGTCAATACCGAACCGCAGATAAGCGGTTGTCCGAACTTGTTTCCGAAGTCGCTGGCACCGTTTGAAGCCTTGATAAGAATCTGTTCAGGTGTCTGATACAGCCATTTGCGAACGGGCAGTATTTCTTCCCACTCGCGTCCTTCTTCCGTACGAGGGTAAGAGGTCATGTAAACCGCTGTACCGGCAATGGGCCAAGAACCTTTACCGCCACCCATACGGTCGCGGATTTCACCGCCTGTACCTGTTGAAGCACCGTTGAACGGTTCTACCGTAGTAGGGAAGTTGTGGGTTTCGGCTTTCAGTGAGATAACGCTCTTAATATCTTTCACCTGGAAGTAGTCGGGCTTTGAGTGGTCGGCCGGAGCAAATTGCTCGATGACAGGGCCCTCGGCGAAGGCTACATTGTCTTTATAGGCCGATATGATTTTATTGGGATTTTCTTGCGTGGTCTTCTTAATCATCTGGAAGAGTGAAGACTCTTGCTCTACACCGTCGATGATAAATGTTCCACCGAAGATTTTGTGGCGGCAGTGCTCGGAGTTGATTTGTGCGAAGCCAAATACTTCAGAGTCGGTAAGCGGACGTCCTAAATCTTTTTCTACCTTCTTCAAGTAGTCCATTTCTTCTTTTGAGAGGGCCAATCCTTCCTGCTCATTGTAAGCCTCAAGGTCTTCAATGTGTACAATGGGTTCGGGCTTGCGGTTGGTGGTGAATACCTGTTGGTCAAGACCTTTGTACATGCGTTGCAGCATGGGGTCGTATTCAGCCTCTTCGTTGGCTACGGGGAAATACTCTTCGATACGAGAAATGCCCTCAAGACCCATGTTTTGGGTGATTTCCACGGCATTGGTACTCCACGGGGTAATCATTTCGCGACGTGGGCCTACAAAATGTCCTTTCAGGTTTTCTTCACTTTCGGGGGTGGCTTCTCCAAAAAGCCAGCAGAGCTTGTCGCTGTCTGCTTGAGAAATGGCGTGCTCGCATTCAACGGCAATCACGCTTTTCTGCGGGGTTTTGAAAAAAAGAATCATAGTACTCTGTTTACTATATTGACAATTAACTATTTCGTGCTTTCTGATAGCTGCTGTTTATTGATTCCTTTTTAGCTATCTTGTCTTTGCGTGCAAAGATAGTGCAAACCGAGTGAAGTACAAAGCGAAAATGTAGTTTTTGACTCTTGCTTTCAAGGTTACGCTCCTTTCATTTGACGTATGGTATCCGGTCATTAACCGTCAGGTTGAAAAAACAAACAGGCAGGCATGTTTCGGCAGACAACTTCGTCAGTGCAATTTAGTTTCATGCCTTGAAACCAATCTGAAACCAGACTTTTAAATGAAAAAGCCGTGAGTCTGGAGAAACTCTGGATGGTAATGAGTTAGATAGAAATAAAATGTTATTTTTGCAGCATTATAGATGTTTGTTTGTATGTCCTGGATTAAAAAAATAGTTTCTCTTCCACTTTATGTGCAAATTTTGCTGGGGATGCTTGCCGGTGTATTGATTGGTGTGGCAGCTTTGCAGGTTGATGGTGTGTTGTTCGTACAACATTGGATACGTCCGTGGGGGCAGATCTTTGTGCGCTTGTTGCAACTGATTGCCATTCCGCTTGTGTTTATTTCGCTCATTAAAGGGGTAATGGGATTGAAGGACATTAGTAAATTCTCGCGAATCGGCGGTAAGACCATTGTTATTTATTTGGCTACTACATGCGTGGCGGTGCTGCTGGGTTTGTTCCTGGGGCTGATTGTGCAGCCAGGTAAACTGGTCAATCATAGTCGGGTGGCACACATACAGGAGAATTATCTGTCGGTAGTTGAAGAGAAAAAACAGATTTCAAAGCAAGAGCAGGATAGGGGACCACTTTATTTCTTGAATGATATTGTGCCGAATAATATTGTCGGAGCTGCTGCTGATAATTCCAAAATGTTGCAGGTCATATTCTTTGCCGTATTCTTTGGCATTGCTGCGTTGACACTTCCTAAGGACAAGATAGTACCGGTCATTGCGCTGTTCGATGGATTGAATGATATCATCTTGCGTATGGTAGACTATATTGTCAAGTTTGCACCTTGGGGCGTGGCGGCTTTGATGGCCGGATTGGTGACGGATGCCGGGGGAGACATGAGTATCTTTGGCGCATTGAGCGTTTATGCTTTGGTGGTGGCGGCAGGTATGTTCTTTTTGTTGTTGGGGTTTTATCCGTTGTTGGTTCGCCTTTTTACAAAAATGAGTATCAAGAAGTTCATTCGTGCGATGTATCCTGTTCAACTGTTCGCTTTTACTACCAGTAGCAGTGCAGCTACACTGCCTGTCACAATGGAGGTGGTTGAGAAGGATTTGAAAGTGTCGCAAGAGGTGGCTTCATTTGTTTTACCCGTAGGAGTCACTATCAATATGGATGGTACTTCGTGCTATCAGGCTATATCTGTCCTGTTCATTGCGCAAGTATTGGGTATAGAGCTGGCTTTGTCACAATTGCTTATTATCGTTCTAATGACGATTCTTTCTTCCATAGGCACGCCGGGCATACCCGGAGGCAGCTATGTGGTATTGACCATGGTGCTGACGTCAGTAGGTATCCCTGCTGAAGGATTGGCGCTAATATTGGGGATAGATCGTCCGCTCGACATGCTGCGTACAGCTGTAAATGTGACGGGAGATGCCACGGTGGCTGTTATAGTAGACAGGAAATGAGTAATGTCTGACTTTACCAATAGCATTATGCTTTTGTTAAGATAGGTTGTGCCTTTGAAGTAAACCCAAAAACTTCATTTTCCCTTTGTACTTCTCTCGGTTTGCACTATCTTTGCAGCCATGATTCAGTTGGAGACCATACTTGAGATATTGTGTAAGGGGTTTATTATTGGTGTTATTGTTTCGGCACCACTGGGACCCGTAGGGGTGCTGTGTATCCAGCGGACTCTGAATAAGGGGCGTTGGTATGGTTTTGTGACAGGTATCGGAGCTGCCTTGAGCGACATCGTTTATGCGTTGCTTACAGGCTATGGAATGAGTTTCGTGTTTGAGTATATCAATGCCAATATTTTCTATTTGCAACTGTTTGGAAGTATCCTTTTGTTGCTGTTTGGTATTTATACTTTTCGCAGTAATCCAGTGCGTTCCCTGCGTCCGGCCTCGACCAATAAAGGTACCTATCTCCATAATTTTCTGACTGCTTTTCTGGTTACATTGTCCAATCCTCTTATTATTTTCCTCTTTGTGGGACTCTTTGCCCGGTTTACATTTATAGGCAACGGGGGAGTGGGTGAAGCCGTGATTGGTTTTATGGGAATCGTAGCGGGTGCCCTTTCCTGGTGGTTTGGCATCACTTACTTTGTCAATAAGGTGCGCAAGCAGTTTAATTTGCGAGGTATCTGGATTTTGAACCGCGTGATTGGTGGTATTGTCATTTTGGTTTCTATACTGGGAGTGGTATATACACTGATGGGGCAGTCCTTGTATTAGTGGGTTCCTTTTCTGCTAATGCAGGTTTATATTAAGTGGAGGAGAAAAATGAAAATAGCGCAACAGTTAAAGGAAAAGAATATTGCCGAGTATCTTATATACATGTGGCAGGTAGAAGACCTGATTCGTGCCAATGGTTGCAATCTGGATACTTTGAAACAGCAGCTTATCGCTCATTATCCACAGGAAGAAAGAAAGGCACTGGAGGAGTGGTACGGTAATCTGATAGAGATGATGCGTGCCGAAGGAGTGGTTGAAAAAGGACATTTGCAGATAAATAAGAATGTCATATTGAATCTGACTGATTTGCACGCTTCTTTGTTGGCTTCTGTGCGCTATCCGTTCTATAATGCTGCTTATTTTAAGGCTTTGCCTTTTATCGTCGAGTTGCGGCAGAAAAACGGTAAGAAGGATGAACCTGAACTGGAGACTTGCTTTGAGGCTCTGTATGGTGTGTTGCTTTTGAAGCTGCAAAAGAAAGAAATCTCCTCTGAAACGACCAAGGCTATGGAAGCCATCAGCAGTTTTATTTCTTTGCTGGCGTCTTATTATGACAAGGAGCGTAAGGGGGAACTGAAGCTGGATGATTGAGTTCTTGTGTCTGTCCGACGGGACAATAATAAGTTTGTAGTGAGAGAATTTTTCATTGGAGTCAAATAGTATATTTTGTTTGGATTATAATTCATTTTCAATATTAGGCTATTATGAATATATTAGTTACCGGTGCCAATGGACAGCTTGGCAACGAGATGCAGGTTCTTTCTACTGAACATAAGCAGCATGAATACTTTTTCACGGATGTAGAGGAGCTTGATATCTGCGACGAGCAGGCTGTACGTGCTTTTGTGAAAGACAATCGGATTGACATCATTGTCAATTGTGCGGCCTATACGGCAGTGGACAAGGCTGAAGATAATTCAGAATTGTGTGACAAGCTCAATCACATTGCACCGGGGTATTTGGCAGCGGCGGCAGAGTCGTGTGGAGCTGCTTTGATACAGGTATCCACTGATTATGTTTTTGACGGTACTGCCTATGTGCCATATACGGAAGAGGTAACCCCTTGTCCGAACTCGGTCTATGGCACGACGAAACTGGCCGGTGAGCAGGCTGTTATGAAATTGTGTAGCCGTGCCATGATTATCCGTACAGCATGGCTGTACTCCATTTATGGAAACAATTTTGTGAAGACCATGATACGGCTGGGCAAGGAGCGTGAATCGCTGGGCGTGGTTTTTGACCAGATAGGTACACCTACGTATGCCAATGACTTGGCCAAGGCTATTTTTGCGGCCATTGAGCAGGGCATTGTGCCTGGTGTTTATCATTTCAGTGACGAAGGAGTTTGTTCGTGGTATGACTTTACGCTTGCCATTCATCGCATGGCTGGTATCTCGACCTGCAAGGTTCGTCCGCTTCATACCGATGAATATCCGGCCAAAGCACTAAGGCCGCATTATTCGGTGCTGGACAAAACGAAAATTAAGAAGACATTTGATATAGAAATACCTCATTGGGAAAGCAGCCTGGCCCGTTGTGTGCAGCTGTTGAAGGAAACTGAAAAATAAAGAATGAGGCGCTCGTTGTGGGCATAATAATAATATTGTATGGCAAATCAAGAGATTTTAAGGAGAAGAACATTTGCAATTATTGCGCATCCTGATGCCGGTAAGACATCGCTGACCGAGAAGCTGTTGCTTTTTGGAGGTCAGATACAGGTGGCAGGTGCTGTGAAGAGTAACAAGATAAAAAAGACGGCAACATCCGACTGGATGGATATTGAGAAGCAACGTGGTATATCGGTCACGACATCGGTGATGGAATTTGATTACCGCGATTACAAAGTCAATATCCTCGACACGCCCGGACACCAGGATTTCGCGGAAGATACTTATCGTACGTTGACGGCAGTAGACAGCGTTATCATTGTAGTGGATGGTGCGAAAGGTGTGGAAACACAGACGCGAAAGCTGATGGAAGTTTGTCGCATGCGCAATACTCCCGTTATCATATTTGTCAATAAGATGGACCGTGAGGCGAAAGACCCGTTTGACCTGATGGATGAGCTGGAGGAAGAACTTCATATCCATGTGCGTCCGTTGACATGGCCCATAGAAAGTGGTCCTCGCTTTAAAGGCGTATATAATATATATGAAGAGAAATTGAACCTCTTTCAGCCGAGCAAACAAGTAGTTACCGAGAAGGTGGAGGTAGACATCCATACCGAGGAACTGGATAAGCATATCGGTGCGGAGCTGGCAGAAAAGCTGCGCAGTGAATTGGAACTGATAGAAGGTGTTTATCCTGAGTTTCAGGTTGAGGATTATCTGAAAGGTGAACTGGCACCTGTGTTCTTTGGTTCTGCATTGAACAATTTCGGTGTGCAGGAGTTGTTGGACTGCTTTGTGGAAATTGCGCCGAGTCCCCGTCCGGTCAAAGCCGTTGAGAGAGAAGTGGAGCCGGAAGAACCTAAGTTTACTGGTTTCATCTTTAAGATTACGGCCAATATTGACCCTAACCACCGTTCATGTGTGGCTTTCTGTAAGATTTGTTCGGGTAAGTTTGTTCGTAACGCTCCTTACTACCATGTGCGCCATGATAAGACGATTCGCTTCTCCAGCCCTACCCAGTTTATGGCTCAGCGCAAGACTACAATAGACGAGGCATGGGCAGGAGATATCATTGGTTTGCCTGATAATGGCACGTTCAAGATTGGTGATACGCTGACAGAAGGAGAGCACCTTCATTTCCGTGGTTTGCCCAGCTTCTCGCCTGAGATGTTCAAATACATAGAGAATGCCGACCCGATGAAGCAAAAGCAATTGGCCAAGGGTATTGACCAGTTGATGGACGAAGGTGTGGCACAGTTGTTTGTCAATCAGTTTAATGGCCGCAAGATTATAGGTACGGTAGGACAGCTTCAGTTTGAAGTCATTCAGTATCGTTTGCTCAACGAATACAATGCATCGTGTCGCTGGGAACCTCTGAGCCTCTATAAGGCTTGTTGGATAGAGAGCGATGATGCTGCCGAGTTGGAAGCCTTTAAGAAACGTAAGTACCAGTACATGGCTAAAGACCGTGAGGGACGCGATGTATTTTTGGCAGACTCGGGCTATGTGCTTCAAATGGCCCAAATGGACTTCAAGCATATAAAGTTCCACTTCACTTCTGAGTTTTAAGTATCTTGAATGTCGTCGTTTTCTAAATGCAATGAAGATATGGAGCAACAACCTCAGTTAAATGAGCACAATAAGCAGGAGTATCCGCCGATGCACACTTGCGAACATGTCGTTAACCGTACAATGGTAAATCTGTTTCATTGTGGCAGAGCAGTTTCGGCTCATATTGAGCGTAAGAAGAGCAAGCTTGATTTTGCTTTGCCTGAATGCCCGTCGGAAGAACAGATAAGGGAGATTGAGGATACAGTCAATAGCATTATCAGACAAAATCTGGCAGTAACAACTGAATTCATAACGCAGGATGAGGCTGTCGGTAGGTTTGACCTGAAACGTTTGCCCGACAATGCTTCAGAGACAGTGCGTGTGGTGAAAGTGGGTGACTATGACGAATGCTTGTGTATAGGGCAGCATGTAGCCAATACATCAGAGATAGGGAATTTCAAGATTATCAGTTACGATTATAAAGACGGCATATTCCGTATGCGTTTTAAACTGCTCTAACTGATAGAATCTTCGCTATAAAAAGAAGAGCAGAAGGCTTGTCTGTGCGATAGCCTTCTGCTCTTTTGTGTTATTTATGACTTTATTGATGTTGCATTATCAACGTGCGGCATAATAATAGCTGTTTATCATTGTAGCCTGGCGTGCAGTTGCCACACCCTGTTCGTCGAGTGTAACTGTAAGCTGTTCGCCATCGGGTAATGTCATTTGGGCAGTACCGTCGTTGTTCATCTTCAGTAACTCGGTGCTTACACCGTTGGCTACAACATTCCAAGTGTTCAGGTCCTTATCGTAGATGAGGTCCATGGTTGCATTTTCGTCACCTTCCTTCGTGATGGAATATCCGTTTTCCAATGTCTTTACCAGGTAATTGCCATTTTCGCCTTTTACGGTTTTGATGTCACCGATGCTTGCCATCGGATTGCTTCCGCTCCAGAATTCGATGGAATTGATGACTAAGATATCAGCCAGATAGCATACTCCGTAAACCGGAATGATGTTGAAAGCCAGGAATACAAGTTCGTTGACAAACTTTGAGCTGATATTTTGATTCCAGTTGACCAGTTTGCTATGCAGGCCAAATGAGCCAATACATGAGCTGAACAAGAATGCGCCACAAATCATGATGGTGGCAGCCATTTTCCAATTAATCATTTTCATACTATATCCTTTCTTTTAATGTTATGGTTTGGGTTCCAAATCCATGCAAATATAAGGCTTTGTATGAATAAAGTGCATTTTTCTGGTAATAAAAATGTGATATTGATGAATATTTGGCAAGTGATCCTTTCCTGGGAACGACCTAATTGTGACCAGGATATTGCTTGATAAGCTTTAAATACCTATCTTTGCGCGGCATTAACAGAACGGACCATCAATTCTGGGTACATGAAGAATAAGGTAAGAAACATCGTGGCTTCATTGGCGCTGCTTATGCTTTTCATTGCATATCAGGCCTGCATCACGGCTTTTACCCATGTGCATTATGTTAATGGGGTACTCATTACCCACTCACACCCTTTCAATAGCCAGCATTCACACTCCAAGACCGAATTGGTGGTTATTGACCACTTGGCTCAGTTCCATTCGCTGGAGGTAGACGGAACTCCAGTTCTTCATCCCTATTTCATACTGTTGGAAGTGGTTCACGAGGACTCCTGCGTGATGGCTCCTCAGTTGGCCGACCAACAGTCCGTCTATCTTCGTGCTCCTCCTTTCTTGTCTATTTAATTTTCGTGTTACAGGCATCCTTACCGGTTGTATGTATCGGTATTGACTATTAGTAGGGTGCGTTTCTGCCGCTTTGCTTGGATTTGCCTGTCCTGACCTTGTTGGATGTGCGTGCCATGTCCTGTATGGGTCGATTGTATTACATTCATTTTTTATAGACAAGAAAAGATAAACATGAAACATATACTATTGTTATTGCAGGCAACTGTTATCAGTGTGTTGTCGGCAGGAGCCTCTAATCCTATTAAGGAAGGCTATACGATTTCCGGCCACGTGATTGTGAAAGGTTCGGAAGAGAACATTGCCTATGCCAACGTATATATCATTGAAAATAGCATGGGTACCGTGTCGAATGAGGAAGGGCAGTTCTCTTTTAAGAACTTGCCTGAAGGAAAATATACCCTGCGCGTATCGGCTGTGGGCTACAAGACACTGACCAAGGAGGTAATAGTGCATGCCAACTACACTGCATTGATTCATTTCCAGTTGGAGGAGGAGAGCTTTGTTACTGACGAAGTTGTAGTATCGGCCAACCGCAATGAGGTGAGCCGCAAGGAAGCACCCGTAGTGGTGAACGTGATGAGTGCCAAACTGTTTGAGACAGTCAACAGCTCGGACTTGGCCAAGTCACTGAATTTCCAGTCGGGGCTGCGTGTGGAGAATAACTGCCAGAACTGCGGCTTCCCCCAAGTGCGCATCAATGGATTGGAAGGTCCTTACTCGCAGATACTTATCAACAGTCGTCCTGTGGTAAGCGCACTGAGCGGGGTGTATGGATTGGAACAGTTGCCGGTGAACATGATAGAGCGCGTTGAGGTAGTGCGTGGTGGTGGCTCGGCCCTGTTCGGAGCCAATGCCGTAGGCGGTACCATCAACGTAATCACCAAAGACCCTGTGAGCAATTCTTTCCAGGTACAGAGCACCTTGTCGTGCATGGACGGGCAGTCGTGGGAACAATATATGGGTGGCAACGTATCGTTGGTAGCCCCCGACAACTCCTATGGCATAGCCTTGTATGAGAGCTATCGCAACCGCAATCCCTACGATCGCGACGGTGACGGCTTTTCGGAGTTGGGTAAGCTGAATATGAATACCTTCGGACTTCGTGCCTACTACCGTCCCACGCACTTCAGCCGCCTCAACATAGAATATCACACAACCAATGAGTTCAGACGCGGAGGAAACAAATTTGACCTGCAACCCCACGAGGCCGATATTGCCGAGCAGACCAAGCATGTCATCAACAGCGGTGGCATCAGTTACGACCAGTACTGGCGCGAATACAAGCATAAACTTTCTGTCTACGGCTCCATACAACATACCGACCGCAACAGCTATTATGGTGCGCAGATGAACCCAGATGCTTATGGCAAGACCAAAGACCTGACCTGGGTAGGCGGTGCCATGTATGTGGGCAATATGGACAACTGCCTCTTCTCGCCGGCCACGTTCACCGGTGGGTTGGAGTATCAGGAAAACTCGCTTCATGATATCATGCTGGGCTATCACCGCGACATGCGTCAGGATGTGCGTATAGCCAGCGCCTTCGTGCAAAACGAATGGAAGATGAAGCTTTTCACCCTGTTGGCTGGATTGCGTATGGACAAGCACAACCTGATAGACCACCTCATCTTCAGTCCTCGCGTCAACCTGCTCTATAAACCCGTCGACGATTTCCAGGCACGCCTGACATACTCCACCGGCTTCCGTGCCCCGCAGGCCTACGACGAAGACCTGCATGTGACGGCTGTGGGCGGTGAAGGTGTACAGATAAAGCTGGCCGACAACCTGCGCGAAGAGCGGTCGAACAGTTATAGCGGTTCGGTAGACTGGACCACACGCTTCGGCCATTGGCAGGCCAATATCCTGCTCGAAGGATTCTATACCGACCTGAGCCATGTCTTTGTCTTGGAGGAGATGGGCAAGGACAGCAATGGCGACCTCATCAAGGAGCGGCGCAACGGAAGCGGTGCCCGTGTCTATGGTGCCAACATCGACGCACGCATTGCCCATGGCAAGGAAGCCCAGCTGCAACTGGGATTCACGGCGCAGCGCAGCCGCTATAAGGAACCTGAAACTTGGACTACGGTAGATGGAGTGGAGCAGACTACGCGTCGCATGACCCGCACGCCCGACTATTACGGTTACTTCACCTTTACCTCTGCACCGCTGAAGAATTTCGACTTCTCCCTCTCGGGTACATACACCGGTCGGATGGTGGTGCCTCACTATGCACCCGAAGACGCCCCCGAGGGTGCGTTTGTCAATATCACTCAGGACCGCATGGAACATACGCCGCAGTTCTTCGACCTGAACCTGAAGCTGAACTATACCTTTGTGTTGCACGACCACATCCAGTTGCAGCTCAATACGGGCGTGCAGAACATCCTCAACAGCTTCCAAAAGGACCTGGACAAGGGGGCTTATCGCGACTCCGGTTATTTCTACGGACCTACCCAACCCCGCACATTCTTTGTCGGATTCAAGATAATGTCGGGACGTTGAGAAAGGCCTCGGAACAGGCTCTCTCAAAACACGCCTGTGTTCTTGGAGAAACACGCCTGTGTTTTGAGCGAAAGACGCCTGTGTTTCAGGGTGAAAGACGCCTGTGTTCTGAGCGAAAGACGCTTGTGTTTTGAGCGAAAGACGCCTGTGTTTTTAGAGAAGCACAAGCATGTACTCATGATGCTTGTGCCAAGACTATAAACGAAAATGGTTTATATGATTGAATATGAGTATAATATAGGCAAAATAGCTATATAGGAAACGCGGGCAGGGGAAAGGGTTCCCACTGCCCGCGTTGGTATTTTGTAATGACTCCCTCAGCTCTTTGTCAAGCCGTGGAGCGGTTACTTTATCAGTTTTCCTTTAGATGAGGTATTGTGAACTGATGGATTCGTTGTTCATTACTCGTCTGATGGTTTCGGCAAACATGTCGGCAATGCTGAGCTGTTTTACCTTATCGCATTTCTTGGAGTAGGGGATACTGTCGGTGAAGACCATTTCTTGCAGATCCGATTCCTGTACACGGAAAGAGGCAGGGTCGGACATTACGCAGTGGCTGGCAATGGCGCGTACCGATTTGGCTCCGGCTTCCAGCATGATGTTGGCAGCCTTGGTGATGGTGCCGGCGGTGTCCACGATGTCGTCTACCAGTACGACGTTCTTATCCTTCACGTCACCGATGATTTGCATGCTGGCCACTTCATTGGCTTTTTCGCGCGATTTGTTGCACAGTACCAGGGGTACACCCAGGTATTTTGAGAATGTGCTGGCACGCTTCGAACCGCCTACGTCGGGAGTTGCAATTACCAGGTTTTCCAGTTTCAGCGACTCAATGTAGGGCAGGAATACGGCCGAAGCATAGAGGTGGTCTACCGGAATGTCGAAGAATCCTTGAATCTGGTCGGCGTGGAGGTCCATGGTTATCAGTCGGTCAATGCCGGCTACTGACAGCAGGTCTGCCACCAGCTTGGCGCCGATAGAAACACGTGGTTTGTCTTTTCTGTCCTGACGAGCCCATCCGAAGTAGGGAATAACGGCAACAATGCTCTTGGCCGAAGCTCTCTTGGCAGCATCTACCATGAGGAGCAGTTCCATCAGGTTGTCAGAGTTAGGAAAGGTTGATTGTACTAAGAATACATGTGAGCCGCGGATAGACTCCTCATAGGAAACGGCAAACTCACCATCGGCAAAGTGGGTGATGTTCATTTTTCCCAGTGGGCAACCAAGGCTTGCGCAGATTTTCTCTGCCAGGTATCTCGAATTTGTACCGGAGAATACCATAAAAGGTGCTTTTTCGCTCATTTTAGTATAGGTGTTACCTCTTTGTTAATATGTGTGCAAAGGTATGAAATTCCCGTTACATTCAGCAACACTTATTGTATAAAAATACTTGCCGGCAGGCGAAACGCTATTTTTCCGCGTTATTGGGTCGTTCCTCGGGGGAGATTTGTTGGTAGTTTTGCCGGGAGTCGTTATTTTTGCATCAGGCTACCAGCTGGTGGCTTCTGCGATTTCGTATGAGAAAGTTGGCATACATATTATATAATTGGGCGCTTGTTTGCGTATCGTTGCTGGGGCTGGTGTCGTGCGTGGGTACGGCACCGGGCAGGGAGGTGCGTCTGGTCGATTCGTTGAACCAGGTGTCCTACGAGTGGCGATATCGTAATCTCGACTCCTCGCGGGTGGCTGCCCGTCGGGCATTGCAGTCGGTGGGGCTGTATTCCAGCGGTAAGGCCGAGGCCAATAATAACCTGGCATTCTGCGCATTCATGCGCATGGACTTCGAACTGGCCGAGCGCTATTGCCTGAAAGTGTATGAGGTGACTAAGAATGAGTTGGAACTGCTGATTGCCGACATCGGCTTGATGAAGATATACCAGCGTACGGCACTCAACATGGAATACTACAACTATCGGAACAGTGCCTTGCGGCGTATGAAGCGCATAGCTGAAGACGGCAATCTGTTTGTAGACAGGCATGAACGCAGGCGGTTGGACTATGCCCGCAGCGAGTTCTACATTGTTTCGGCGGTCTACTACTATTATCTGCAACAGCAACCCGAGGCTCTGGCCTGTGTCAACGAATTGTCCGGCGATGCAGCGCTGGCCAATGATACCAGCCAGTTATTGTATTATCATTATATAAAAGGTTCGGCCGGCCTCTGTGGAGCCGACACGCCCGAACAGGAACATCTTCGTGAATTTGACGAACTCTATCAGACGTTGATGCGAGGCCGTGGCAAAGGTTATCTTTATTTCGAAGGTAACGGGCTGCAGGGGTTGGCCAATCTGATGGCTGCTCCCGGCAATTATGCTTTCTTTGTTGAGCGTCGCGGGCATGCACTGGGGCAATTGGGGGTAGAACCCGATTCGCTGCTTCCCTTGCGGCTGGGGCAGCAAGCTTTGCAGTGCTTCAGGCAATACGGTGATTTGTATCAGATAGCCGGGGCTTACGTGTCCATTGGCAAGTATCTGAATGCCCACGGGCATTATCGGGAGGCGCTTGATACTTTGGGGCGTGCATTGGAGTGTGTCAACGAACATCATCGGCTCTACTATGATTGTCACGATAGCCTGGACTGGTTGAGTCCCTATAAACCACAGGAGCCAGACGGCTGTACGGAGCAACGCTGGATGCAGCAGAAACTGAAGACGGTGCCCGAGTGGATTTCACGTATCAGGGAGCAGTTAAGCGTTTCGTATGCAGGAATCGGACAGAAGGAACCGTCCGACTATAATCGTAATATTTATTTGGACATACTGGAGGATACCCGGCAGGACAAGGAGTTGGAAAGCCGTTTTCTGGCGCTGGAGAAAGGCGAGATGCAGCTCAATGCGTTGCTCTGGCTGGTAGTTATGGGGGCAGTGGCTGTGGTGTTGTTCTTCTGGCTGTTCAATCGTCGTTCGCGCAAGCGGTCGGTGCTCCATTTGCGGCGGCTCAGGCTCCTGCTCGACATCTGCCAGAAGCTGACCTCCTCCATACCTGCCGAGGCACAGGACGAGGATGAGATTCGCAGGGCTATGTGCAGTGCCGTGGCAGGCGATGTGGAGAAGCTTTTCGGAACATCCGACTTCTGCATCGAAGGGCGCAGCCTCGTTCTTCCCTCTGCCGCTCTGCACAAGGACGAACGTGCCATGTTGGAAGTTATCAATCCCTACGTGGAATGGGCTTTGGACAATGGAAAAACAGCCATTTCGTTGGGCGACGAGCGACGTCGGTTGGAGAAACAACGCTACATCTACGAGCAGCACATAGAAACAAACAAGCGTCGCAATGTAGAGAAAAAGGCCTGTCTGGCTATCGTCAACGGCATACAGCCCTATATTGACCGCATCATCAATGAGGTGAACAAACTACTCCGTCGCGAGGCAAAGGCCGGTGAGGAAGAGAGGCGCCAGCGCTACGAATATATGGATGAGCTGGTGACAACCATCAACGAATACAACGAGATACTTGCCCTTTGGATAAAAATGAGGCAGGGCATACTGAGTCTGAATATCGAGAACTTTGCTTTGGACGAGCTCTTCGACCTGTTGCGCAAGGGCACGAGGAGTTTCGAAATGAAGCAGCTGCGTCTGGACGTTGTTCCTTCCGGTGGCCTGTGCCTGAAGGCGGATAAGGCACTGACCATGTTCATGCTCAATACCCTGACCGAGAATGCCCGCAAGTACACGCCGGCCGGCGGCTGGGTGAATGTTTATGCCCAGGCTGGCGATGGCTATGTGGAGATTTCGGTAGAGGACAACGGTCGCGGGTTGTCGTCGCAGGATGTGGAGCTGATTACCGAACAGAAGGTGTACGACCCCAAGGCTATTGGCATGGCCGATGCGACAGATGCCACCGAGCTGCAAAAAGCAAAGGGCAGCGGCTTTGGACTGATGAACTGCAAGGGTATCATTGACAAGTACAGGAAAACGAATACTCTGTTCAGTGTGTGCAAGTTTGGGGTGGAAAGTACTTTAGGTAAGGGCAGTCGCTTCTACTTCCGTCTGCCTATCGGGGTGACCAAAACATTGGTTGTGCTGATAGGCGTGTTGACCATGTTTGCCGGCATTGGTTGTACGGAGGACAGGGAAATGCCTGGGAGAGCGTCGGAGATGGATACATTGACTTTCTCGGAGGCTGATTCGTTGGCTATTATGGAATATGAAGAACTGCTGAACCGTGCCAACGACTTTGCCAATGAAGCCTATTTCTGCAACGTAGACCGTGATTATCAACAAGCTCTTGCCTGCATAGACTCGGCGATGTACTACCTGAACGAACATTACCGCTGCTATTCTCCTGTGGATGGGGAGTGCCTGTCGATGACCGGGCAGGGCGAACCGGCTGAAGTGGACTGGTGGAACCAGCAGTTTGATACCGACTACCATGCCATTCTCGACATACGCAACGAAGCAGCCGTAGCTTTCCTGGCCTTGAGACAGTGGGAGGCCTATTCGTATAACAATGCAGCCTATACTACGATGTATAAGTTGCTTAGTGAAGACCAAACCTTGGAGGATTTCTGCCGTGTGTTGGAGCGTTCTACCAATAACAAAACAGTAGCCTTGTTGTTGGCGGCTCTGCTGCTGGTGGCACTGGTGGTGGGGTACTATGTGTTGTATTTCCGTAAGCGGTTGGTCAATCGCTGGAATCTGGAGCAGGTGCTTGAAATCAACAAGCAGGTTTACGAGGCTTCGTTATTGTCTACCGATGGAGAGGCTCCGCAGTCTGTGATGGACAGACTTGAGGAGATGCCGCAGCGGATTGCAGACCATGCGTTGGATGCTGTCAACGAGCTGATGGATATTGACGGGCTGTGTCTTATGTTGCATGGCGAGGCTTTGCCATACAGGTTGTACACGGCCGGTTCGTACAGAGACAACAGTGATAATGGTTGGGAAGAGCTGGCGCGTCGCTGCTATGAACGGCAGCTGGTGCAGGAGCAAGACCGATTCTTGGCCTTGCCGTTAGTGGTAGAGGCCGCAGGTACATCGACCTGCATTGGGGCGCTGTGTCTGCATAGAGGGGAGCAGTCGGGGCGGGACTATGACCGCCTCTTGTTGCAGCTGGTGGCACGCTACATGGCTATTGTGGTATTCAATGCAGTGCTGAGGTTGTCGGAGAAATACCGCGACATAGAGTTGGCGCAAGACGAGGCGCGTCGTGCCTCGCGCGAGGATAACTTGTTGCATGTGCAGAACCTGGTACTCGACAACTGCCTGTCGACCATCAAGCACGAAACCGTGTATTATCCCAACCGTATCAAACAGCTGGTGGCTCGACTCAGAAACGGACAGAACGACTGGCCAGCCGAGGCCGAAACGGTGGATGCCATACGAGAGCTGATAGAATATTACAAAGGTATATTTACTTTGTTGAGTAGTTGTGCTACCCGGCAGCTTGATGAGGTCACTTTCCGTCGGGCAGCTGTTGCAACCAACGACCTGACCGATGCAGCCTTGCGCTATTTCAAGAAGGCATCGCGGACAGCCGTACCGGGTATAACCCTTGTTGTCTCACCGTTGTCAGGCAGTGTGGTGGGGGATGGCACTTTGTTGCGCTTCTTGGTGGAGCAGCTTATTGACGAGGCTTTGACGGTACCACTGCCGGGTGAACTCAGGTTTGAGGTAACGGATACCGGCGACTTTCTTCAATTCAGTTTCATAGACCCTCGTCGCAACAAATCGCAGGAAGAGCTCAACCAGTTGTTTTATCCCAGCTTGGGACGCATGACGGGGGCAGAGAGACTGTCGGGTACGGTATATCTCATCTGCAAACAAATTATTCGCGACCACGATGCTGCTGTGGGCCATCGCGGCTGCCGCATCAATGCCGAAGTCTTGTCTGGTGGTGGCTTTGTAGTATATTTCACGCTGCCCAAGGTGTCATAGCTATATTGTTCGGACTGCCTGTTTCGTATGTCATGCACGTTTAGTCCTTGATGCAACATGCTTCATTTTGCAGAGAAACTCTTTTTCCGGAGCTCTTTTCATTTTGAAGTATAGTATCCGGTCATTAGCCATCAGGTTGAAAAAACAAACAGGCAGGCATGTTTCGGCAGAC
>ULPZ01018094.1_pt1 | contig 24750 bp, 26 predicted proteins | sample 1953991 | NCBI WGS metagenome assembly ULPZ01 (sample SAMEA4835642, study PRJEB28245) | human gut metagenome | biome: gut microbiome; material: fecal sample | place: Denmark | collected 2008
AATTATGTGCCTTTATCTAAGCTTAAATGAAAGAGCCGTGTCTGTAAGAGGTTGACTATAAATATCTGAAAGCTTTGACATGAATATATGTACTTCTGCCTATGTTTATAGTGAGTTTTTGTCCTTATCTTGGTTATGAATTATTTGGTAGATATTACACGTAAATGGACTTGGGTTTAGGTTCACTACGCTTCTTACTACGAAGGAAGGCAGTGCGAAATAAAAAATGGTATATGAGGTGATTCTGTTCTATCATCTTCATATACCATTTTATTTTTGAGGATATTTACTGAATATCTTGTCTTAGTCCTCTAAGTTCTACTTTGGTGTTTATTTTATAGCTTCAATGATTTTCTTATTCTATAGTCAGTGATGCAATAGCCTCTTGCAATCGTTTATAGAACGGATGTTGTTTTAGGGTAGCGGCTTCGCCTAGAATTACTAACTTCATGCGTGCTCTGGTCATGGCTACGTTCATGCGTCGCAGGTCGGATAGAAAACCAATTTGGCCTTCGTTATTGGCTCGTACCAAGCTGATATATATAACATCCCGTTCTTGGCCTTGAAAGCCGTCTACAGTATTTACACTCATCAGATGGCGGTATGGGCGTAGGACTGCTGAGCTTTTTATTTGGCTCCGTAAGTATTGCACTTGCGCTTTGTAAGGCGATATGATGCCGAAATCTATTTTTTCCTCCAGAATGCGTTGTCCACCTATGCGTTCTATGTATTTCTCCAGTTCGCTTAACAACAGATTAGCTTCTTGCCGGTTGATGCGTCCGAAGCTTTCACCGACAAACTCTTCCTTAAAATCCAGTCCTGTTGTGTCAATCCAGCTGATGGGTGAGTCCCAGTCCAGGATTCCTCGGTGGCGTACCTCTGGTGCTGCTTCCAGCAGGCCATGATAGAACCAGTCTGATGAGAAGCGCATGATTGCTTCGTTCATGCGATATTGCATGGTGAGCAGTGACACAGTTTCTGGCTTATTGGTTACTATCTTCTCCATCAGCGTACGCGAAAGTCCATTGCGTGCAGCCTCATAGCATTTGATGGTGGGCGGCAATTGTTGATGGTCGCCTGCCAGTATGACTCGGTCTGCCTTACGGATAGCTATCCAGCACGCTGCTTCAAGTGCCTGTGCTGCCTCGTCGATAAAGAGAGTACCGAACCGTCGTCCCGATAGTATGCGGTGGTTGCTGCTGACAAGCGTTGAAGCTATGACGTGGGCAGAGTCGAATAGGTCTGCATTGATTTGAACTTCCAAAGCCGTGGCACGGTCGCGTAGGCGGCTCATGCGACTGCGTACACCTTCACGTTCTTCGTATGTTCCACGGCGCGCCTTGCTGTGTAGCAGCCTCAGTTCCTTGCGTATACTCCACAGCTCAGGGTAGGAGGGATGTGATTCGAAACGTCGTTCGTAAGTGAAAGACAACATCTTGTCATTCACCCGGGTCGGATTGCCTATACGCAATACATTGACGCCTCTGTCAACGAGCTTTTCTGAAATCCAGTCTACGGCAGTGTTACTTTGGGCGCATACAAGCACTTGTGGCTCTCGGTGGAGAGTCTCATAGATAGCTTCTACCAGTGTTGTCGTCTTGCCTGTGCCGGGAGGGCCGTGTACAATGGCTACATCGCGCGTACATAACACTTTGTTGACAGCCGCTTCTTGTGCCTGATTTAGCCAAGGAAACCGGACGGGGTATAGTTCCCGAAATCCAGGCTTTTGCGTGCCCAGCAGAATATCGCGCAACTCTGCCAGTCTGTTGCCTTTGGCCCGGAGCACGTCGTTCAGTGCTTCAAACATGGTGCGGTAGCTGGTTTCGTCGAAATAGAGCTGTACGCCCAAGCGGTCGGCATTCTGCACGTCGATAATGGCACCGCTGCTAGGCATGACGACAACCATACGTGTGTCGTCAGCATAGCTGACAGTGGCCTGGAAGTTATAGTAGCTAAGGCTGCCGTCGGCGGTTTGGCGGAAAAAGCAGACCGGGCGACCAAATTCGAAGTTGTGCTCAATATCTAAATCTTCTGTACGCGTAACTTCCATGACCAGTTGGTTCAAAGAGTTATAGTAACTCCTTCCTGCGCTGGCGGGAAACCAGCAAAGCCCTCGTTTCACTTTGCGGGTTACTCCCATGGTCTCGGTCTGTCGTTTGAATTCCTCCTTCTCATATTCATACTCCATGCGCAACAAAAGTTGCTGTTGCTGGAGATGAAGAATGGGGCTGTTTGTTTCTTTTTCCTGTTTCATAGTCACAAAGGTAGGCATTCTGCTCGAAAAAAGAGGTGTTGCTGGAGTTTTTGCTTGGTTTTGGGCGAAGGAAAGTATGGAGTGTACGGTTGCTTGTGTGGGTAAGGGCTAGTATTGAGTCTGTGTTTGTCTTCTCCTAATTGGACTATTGCAGGTCGAATATTGGATTTCACACGTTTCACAGTATACATGTGAAGGTGTCACAGTACGTGTGTGAAGATGTAACAATACGTATGTGAAGGTGTAACAATCCACATGTGACAGTGTAATAGTCCATACATTGTTCGGGCTGGGTTAATACTTGTCTTCTCGGAAGTAGAGAGCACAGAAGATGATAATGCAGGAACCAGTCGGTGGAATATCACTTATTTTTCTTATTTGCGTGCTGATTTGGATAATAGTTTATACCTTTGGAGCATTGCACGTTTATATTGATAAAACTACTGTTGTTATGGCAGAAACAAAGGCTTCCTCTGCTGCATTTTCCGATTCCAAACCGCATTATGAATTACTTGACGGTTTGCGTGGTGTGGCAGCTTTAATGGTGATGTGGTACCACATATTTGAGGGATTCTGTACCAGTCCTCTCGACCAACGTTTTAATCACGGTTATCTTGCTGTTGATTTCTTCTTTATGCTTTCCGGGTTTGTGGTGGGTTATGCTTACGATGACGGCTGGCCCAGGATGCGTATGAGAGATTTCTTCAAGCGGCGTTTGATACGCCTTCATCCCATGGTCGTGGCTGGTATCCTGATTGGTGCCATTACTTATGTTGTGCAGGGCTGCGTTAAATGGGACGGTTCTCAGGTGTCTTTTGTCTTTTTGCTGTTGGCTATGCTGTCGGCCCTGTTCATGTTTCCGGCCATACCGGGGACGGGGGCGGAAATTCGTGGTTATGGGGAAATGTTTCCGCTGAATGGCCCTACCTGGTCATTGTTTTTTGAGTATATAGGTAATGTGCTTTATGCTGTAATCCTGCGTCGTTTGTCCACGCCGGTTTTGGTGGCAGTCGTATCTTTGTCGGGCTTGGGATTGGCTTCTTATGCTTTGTTTAATCTTTCAGGTTATGGGCATTTGGGAGTAGGCTGGACGTTGATGGATTACAATCTGCCAGGTGGTTTCCTGCGATTGATGTTTTCTTTTTCTGCCGGACTGTTACTTTCGCGTGTTTTTAAGCCAGCCAAGATACGAGGCGCTTTTTGGCTATGTAGTATAGCCATTGTGGCTTTGTTGTCTGTTCCCCATCTGGGTGCTGACGGTTTGCTGTGGCATAATGCCTTGTACGATGTGGTGTGTACGCTGCTGGTTTTCCCGCTATTGGTCTGGTTAGGTGCTTCGGGAAAGACGACAGATAAGAAATCTTCCCGCATTTGTAGATTCCTGGGAGACATCTCTTATCCGGTTTATATGGTGCATTATCCGTTCATGTATTTGTTTTATGACTGGGTCTGGAAAGAAAAGCTGACTTTTGCTGAAGCTTGGCCGATGGCACTGGCTGTATATGTGGGAAGTATTGTGCTGGCATGGCTTTGTTTGAAATTGTACGATGAACCGGTACGGCGTTGGCTGGGAAATAAGTTTCAGAAGAAGTAGGGGCCTGCATTGGTTGCTTTAAGAGGAACAGGCGTTTTTTCTCGCATGCAATAGTTGTCAGATATTATCAGTACTGTCTGGTAATAGATTCATCCGTTTTCTTGTACTGGCCGGTCTGGAAACTACAAGGATATGATATATCCTATATCTCCTCTATTAGGGTTAAAAAGCCTAATTATTAGCTGAAAACGTTCTGATGTCCGCGAGTTTTCTATATATTTGTGGCAATTTATAAAAGAGAACAATGGACAGAGAAAGTTTTCAGCTTTTCTTATGGGTGATGAGTGCTGTGGCACTGGTTGTCTTTGTGGCACTTTATTTTGTGAAAGCCGGTTATGGCATGTTTCGCACGGCTTCGTGGGGAGCGTCTATCAACAACAAAATAGCTTGGATGCTGATGGAAGCTCCGGTCTTTATCGTGATGTTGCTGCTGTGGTGGCTTAGTGGAGTAGGGTTTGCAATTCCCCAGTTCTTATTCCTGTTTTTGTTTCTCTTGCATTATTTTCAGCGTTCGTTCGTCTTTCCTTTTCTGATGAAAGGGAAGAGCAAGATGCCGTTGGCCATTATGCTGATGGGTGTTGTGTTCAATGTCCTGAACGGAATGATGCAGGCCGGTGGCCTGTTCTTTTTTCCGTCATTGGAGGAATATGAAAAGGGATGGAGTTATCTGCTTGAACCGCATGCCTTGGCAGGTATTGCGCTGTTTTTTGTCGGGATGGTTATTAACTGGCATTCCGATTATGTCATCCGACATCTGAGGAAGCCCGGAGATACCAAACATTATTTGCCTGCCCGCGGCTTGTATAAATATGTAACGTCGGCAAACTATTTTGGCGAGTTGGTAGAATGGACCGGTTTTGCCATTCTGACGGCTGCTCCTGCTGCCTGGGTCTTTGTCTGGTGGACATTTGCCAATCTTGTGCCGCGTGCTCATGCCATTCATCGGCGCTACCGTGAAGAGTTTGGCGATGATGCCGTGGGCAAACGTAAGCGCATTATACCTTTTATATATTAGAGAGAACGAGAGAAAAAAGGATAAGCTTGACTGCGTGGGTGCTACTATCGCCGAAAGTGTGATAGAAGCATGCGAGGCTTTATTTTTTTCAAAAAAATAACTGGATTAGGTAATATGGAAAACTCTAAATTATTCACTCCTGTAACGTTGGGACCTTTGACGTTGCGTAACCGTACCATCCGGTCGGCTGCTTTTGAAAGTATGTGTCCCGGAAACAAACCGTCGCAAATGTTGCTTGACTATCATCGTTCGGTTGCGGCTGGTGGTGTGGGAATGACTACCGTGGCCTATGCGGCCGTGACGCGTAGTGGTTTGTCTTTCGACCGTCAGTTGTGGATGCGGCCTGAGATTGTTCCCGGCTTGCGCCGGCTGACGGATGCCGTCCATGCCGAAGGTGCTGCGGCCAGCATTCAGTTGGGACATTGCGGCAACATGTCTCACAAGAGTATTTGCGGGTGTTTGCCTGTGGGCGCCAGTGGTGGTTTCAATCTTTATTCCCCTACTTTCGTGCGTGGTTTGAGGGCCGATGAACTTCCTGGACTGGCCCGTGCCTATGGAGAAGCTGTCAATCTGGCGCGTGAGTCAGGCTTTGATGCCGTAGAAGTGCATGCCGGGCATGGTTATCTCATTAGTCAATTCCTTTCACCGTCAACCAATCATCGCAAGGATGAGTTTGGAGGTTCGCTGGAAAATCGCATGCGTTTCATGGATATGGTGATGGAGGAGGTGATGAAGGCAGCGGGTACGGATATGGCCGTGCTGGTGAAGATGAACATGCGCGACGGTTTCAAGGGTGGTATGGAGCTGGACGAGACCTTGCAGGTGGCCCGCCGGCTGGAGCAGTCGGGAGCCCATGCCCTGGTGTTGAGCGGCGGCTTTGTCAGCAAGGCGCCCATGTATGTCATGAGGGGCGAGATGCCTATACGTTCCATGACTCATTACATGACATGCTGGTGGCTGAAATACGGTGTGCGGATGGTGGGCAAGTGGATGATACCTACTGTCCCGTTCAAGGAAGCCTATTTCCTGGACGATGCGCTGAAGTTCAGGGAGGCCGTTAAGATGCCGTTGGTGTATGTAGGCGGGTTGGTGGCTCGAAATAAGATAGACGAGGTGCTGAATCATGGCTTTGAGGCCGTGCAGATGGGACGGGCTTTGTTGAATGAGCCGGGCTTTGTCAACCGCATGAGGCAGGAAGAAGAGGCACGTTGCTCTTGCAAGCACAGTAATTACTGCATAGCGCGAATGTATTCCATAGAGATGGCCTGCCATCAGCGCTTGCCGGAAGGCGAGTTGCCGCAGTGCTTGAAAAAAGAGATAGACCGTATAGAAAGGAAAGGATGATGGAACAGAAACTGGCAATTATTACAGGAGCCGACGGAGGCATGGGCACTGAAATCACCAGGGCGGTAGCCCTGGCTGGATATCGGGTAGTAATGGCGTGTCTGGATATGCAAAGAGCTAGTGCGAAACAACAGATGCTGGTAAGGGAGACCGGTAATCCAAGTATAGAGGTGGAGAAGATAGATTTGGCATCGCTGGCTTCAGTTGCTGATTTTGCCAACCGCATGCTTCAGCGTGGCGAACGCATTGGCCTGCTTATGAACAATGCCGGAACCATGGAAACAGCACGAAAGGTTACTGAAGACGGGCTGGAGCGTACGGTCAGTGTCAATTATGTAGGCCCTTATTTATTGACACGTAAACTGGTGCCATTGATGGGCGAGGGTAGTCGTATCGTAAACATGGTGTCGTGCACCTACGCCATAGGACGGCTGGATTTTCCCGATTTCTTCTTGCGGGGTAAGAAAGGCAGCTTTTGGCGCATACCTATTTATAGCAATACAAAGTTGGCTTTGACCTTGTTTACCATAGACTTGTCCAATCGATTGAAAGATAAGGGGATTGTTGTCAATGCGGCAGATCCGGGCATTGTCTCGACAGACATCATAACGATGCACATGTGGTTCGATCCCTTGACAGATATTCTTTTCCGGCCTTTCATCCGGTCGCCCAGGCAAGGAGCTGCGACAGCTATCAGCCTGTTGCTGGATGAAGAAGGAGGCAAGCGTACCGGAACATTGAATGTCAGTTGTCATCCCAAGCGTTTAACGGACAAGTATCTCCATCATATTCAGATGGATGAACTGTGGAACAGGACAGAGGCAGTGGTGCGGAAATGGCTGTAAACGTATAGACTCTAAAAAGCAAATTAACGTAAATTATTAATCATAGCTATAGGTTTTTACTATCTTTGTCGCAATTATTATTAACACATAAACGGATTTGTTATGGGAATAGTAAAGTGTATTGGCATATTGACATCAGGAGGCGATGCTCCGGGAATGAATGCTGCTATTCGTGCCGTTACGCGTGCGGCCATTTACAATGGCCTCAGTGTGAAAGGCATTTACAGAGGATATAAAGGCTTGGTTACTGGCGAAATAAAGGAGTTTAAGAGCCAGAATGTGAGCAATATTATTCAGTTGGGAGGAACCATCCTGAAAACAGCACGTTGTAAGGAGTTTACAACACCCGAAGGACGTCAGCAGGCCTATGATAATATGAAGAAAGAAGGCATTGACGCTTTGGTGATTATTGGTGGCGATGGTTCGTTGACTGGTGCTCGTATATTTGCACAGGAATTCGATGTGCCTTGCATTGGTTTGCCGGGTACGATAGATAATGACCTGTATGGTACGGATACTACCATCGGTTATGATACAGCTTTGAATACCATTTTGGACGCAGTCGACAAGATTCGTGATACGGCAACATCTCACGAACGTTTGTTCTTTGTAGAGGTAATGGGACGTGATGCCGGTTTCTTGGCTTTGAACGGTGCCATTGCTTCGGGAGCTGAAGCTGCTATTATTCCTGAATTCAGCACTGAGGTCGACCAGTTGGAAGAATTTATCAAGAATGGATTCAGAAAATCGAAGAACAGTAGTATAGTGTTGGTGGCTGAAAGTGAACTGACAGGTGGTGCCATGCACTATGCCGAGCGTGTGAAGAACGAATATCCGCAATACGATGTACGTGTGACTATTTTAGGTCACTTGCAGCGTGGAGGTAGTCCTACGGCTCACGACCGTATTTTGGCCAGCCGTCTGGGAGCTGCCGCCATTGATGCCATTATGGAAGGACAGCGCAATGTCATGATTGGTATTGAACATGACGAGATTGTCTATGTACCGTTTACAAAGGCTATCAAGAATGACAAGCCTATCAAGAAAGAGCTGGTTAATGTTCTGAGAGAACTTTCCATTTAAATCAGCAGCCTTCAGCCGGCAAATATTGCTTCCTGCATAATCCGTGAAGTAGATTTTGTAGAGTTTGCCATTTGACGGAATATAGTGAAACATATATACAGGGTCGATCTATCTATATTGAATAGGTCGACCCTGTTTGTTTTGTTCTGCGTGGTATTGTTGGTGGAAAAAGGTATGCTTTAATCCATCTGGTAGAGGAGTTCAGCTCTTATTTCTTGGCAGTTAATGCTTGTTGATGACATTTCGCTGTTTGTTTAATAGCAATCCATTACCATCCAAGGGCGCCTTATAGGCCCTTTGTTCTTTTCTTACATTCTTGCCAAGTACGAATGATGCCCTTTTATTCTTTATCTTTTGGGGATTGTAATATTTGGCAGATATGTTGTTCAGTTTCTTCCATCAGCCATTTGGGGGTTGAAGTAGCACCACAGATTCCGATGGAAGTGGCTCCGGCCAGTAAGTCTTCATTTATTTCGTTGGCATTCTCTATGAGATGCGAGTTAGGGTTGACTTTCAAGCATTCGTTGAACAACATCTTCCCGTTGGAACTCTTCTTTCCACTGACAAAAAATACCAGGTCATGAGCGGCTGCAAAACGTCGGATGTTGGGAATGCGGTTGGCTACTTGGCGGCAAATGGTGTCGTAATATTGGAAAGTGACGTTGGGCGATATATGTTCTTTGATATAGGCAATGATTTCTTTGAACTCGTCCAGCGATTTAGTTGTCTGCGAATATAGTCGGATATCTTTGTTGAAATCCAGTCGCGACACTTCTTCTAGCTTTTCTATGACAATGGCTTTCCCTTGAGTTTGTCCTACCAGCCCCAATACCTCGGCATGTCCGTTCTTGCCATAGATGACGATTTGCTTGTCGTCTGCCTTTTCTTGCATGTACTCTTGTTTTATCCTCTTTTGGAGACGAAGTACTACAGGACATGTGGCATCAATAATTTCTATGTTGTTTTTTCGGGCTATGTCATAGGTCTCAGGTGGTTCACCGTGGGCTCGAAGCAATACTTTGACGTTGTGCAGGTTGGCAAATTCCTGATGGTCTATGGTGATGAGTCCCATTTCTTTCAGGCGTTCCACTTCGCGGCTGTTGTGCACTATGTCACCCAAGCAGTAGAGGGTACTTCCTTTGCTCAGTTCCTCCTCGGCCTTGTGTATGGCGGTAACTACTCCGAAGCAGAAGCCTGAATCCTTATCTATTTCAATGGTGGTTTGCTTCATCCTTGTTCTGCGGTTATCTTGTTGAACTGTTCGGTTAGCCATCGTTTTTGCTCGGCTATGGTCATGTGGCTGTTGTCCAATAAGAGGGCATCGTCAGCTTTGCGTAGCGGGCTGACTTCTCTGTGTTGGTCTATGTAGTCACGTTGTTTCACATTCTCCAGAATGTCATCAAAGTTTGCTTCCTGTCCTTTTCCTTTCAGTTCGTCATAGCGGCGTTGTGCTCTGATTTCAGGAGAAGCAGTTACGAAGATTTTGAGTTCGGCGTCAGGAAATACAGTGGTACCAATATCTCGTCCATCCATGACGATACCTTTTGCTTTCCCCATTTCCTGTTGTTGCATTACCATGGCCTGGCGGACAAAATCCAGTGCTGCAATTAAGCTCACTTTCGACGAAACGGCCATGGTACGTATGTCGGCCTCTACATTTACACCGTTTAGGTAGGTGTCAGGTCTGCCGGTCTCGGGATTCAGCTTGAAGCTGATATGTATGTCTTTAAGCTGGTTCTTGAGTCCGTCGGTATCAATTGTTTCACCCTGTATTAAGTTGTGCTGTAGGCTATACAGTGTTACAGCTCTATACATAGCACCACTATCTATATAGATATATCCTATTTCGCGTGCCAAGTCTTTGGCCATGGTACTTTTCCCGCAAGAGGAAAAACCATCGATTGCAATTGTTATTTTTTTCATACCTTATATTTATTATTAATGTTGTGACAGAAAAAGCATGTCTTATTTATAAAACATAAGAAAGGTTGAACAAGAGAGAAGAAGCACTGACGTGGTATTTGGCGTATGTAGCTCCAATTTTTAGCCGTTTGATTCGTACACCGGTGCCGGCTGTGAAGCCAGCCCAATGGCTGGATCCTGCAATTTTCATTTCATTTCCCCGTCGGAAGTTATATCCAGCAGCAATATAGAAATTGTTGGATGGGATGAAATCAATGCCTATGGCTATATGGTTCAGTAATTTTTTAGTCCATTTATCAGTTTGCATGTCCATATCGCTCCAGTGGGTCAAGTCGTGCATGGTGAGTGAAAAACGGAAGGGAGCGTGCGACAGGGTTTTACTGAAACCTATTTGAAGATTGACTGGTAGCTTTTCATTGCGTTCATCAAAGGATTTTAGCTGGCCGCCTAAGTTGCGTGCTACCACTGATGCGGAAAAGCCAGACTCATGTCGGTAGTAATTCAATCCTAAATCCACACCTATGGCGAAAGAGGTATAGTTGGCATAATGTGAGTAAATGAGGTTCGCTTTCACTCCGCCACTCCAAAAGTCACTAAGGTCGTAAGTGTAGATACCGCTTAAGGCGATGTCTTTGGCCGAAAATGTCCCTGTGCTGATGTTCTCTTCTGTAGTTTCCGTTATATTGCCATAGTCTATGTATTGTGCTGTGGCAGCCCATGTGGAGCGTTCTCCGATAGTTCGGGCAAAAGCGGCTCCGGTCATGTTTACTCCCGACATGTAATACATATAATATAAACTAAGAGTATTGTTGGCCACGCAGGATAATAAAGCCGGGTTATGGATGGCTAGGGTCAGGTCGTCTTCAATGACAGAGATGTTTTCTCCTCCTAATGCAGCTGCGTGCGAGGATGTCGGCAAATTGATGAATTGGAATGCCGAGAAGTCGTTTTGCGCAGGTAAGTAGGTCCATACGACGACAAATAATCCTATGAAAAAAGACTTTTTCAATATTTTATCTAAATTTCTTGCCAAAGATACGGTATTTTTAAAATATCTCGTTACTTTTGTAGCACAAAAGCAGTGGGCAGCTTTTGAAGGATTAAAAAAATAAAAATGCTTGGACGATTGTATAAAAAAGACAGTTGGAACAAGTGCGTTACTTGAAAATGTATTATATTTGCCCCAAATGAGAAACACTAAAATTATATAATAGATTATGGAAGTTAAAAAAACGCCTAAGGCAGACTTGGAGAATAAGAAATCTACTTGGCTGCTTGTCGGTTATGTGATTGTTCTCGCATTCATGTTTATCGCATTCGAATGGACGGAGCGCGATGTTAAGATTGATACGAGTCAGGCAGTTACCGACCTTGTATTTGAAGAGGAAATTGAAATTCCTATTACCGAACAACCTAAACAGTTGCCTCCTCCTCCCCAAGAGGCTCCGTCAATTGCCGAGACTTTGACAATTGTGGATGATGATACAGAGGTGGAAGAAACTGAAATTGCTTCAACTGAGGAAACAGGACAGGCAATGGAAATCAAGTACGTTGCTCCTACTGTAGAGGAAGAAGAAGACCCTGAAGAACAGACAATCTTTGAGGTTGTAGAGCAGATGCCTGAATTCCCTAATGGTGGTATGGCAGGTCTGATGCAGTTCTTGAGCAAGAATATTAAATATCCTACCATTGCTCAGGAAAATGGTACTCAAGGTCGTGTTACAGTACAGTTCGTGGTAAACAAGGACGGTAGTATCGTAGATGCTAAGGTTCTGAGAGGTGTTGACCCGTATCTGGATAAAGAGGCACTTCGTGTGGTTAACTCGATGCCGAAATGGAAACCGGGTATGCAGCGCGGTAAACCTGTACGTGTAAAATATACAGTACCTGTGATGTTTAGATTGCAGTAATATCATCTGCTTATTATAAAAATAGAGGGCTGCCTTTGGCAGCCTTCTTTGTATTCCATTGTTTCTAAATCCCTTTATTCTTATGTTTACATCTGCCGAATTGCTTGAGCAAATAAATGTTTATATCCGTAATCTTGGTTTTTCTCGTTCTCCGGAAGAGCTTTATGAGCCTATTTCTTATGTATTGTCTATTGGAGGGAAACGTTTGCGTCCGGTCTTAATGATGATGGCGTATAATTTATATAAGGAGAATGTTTCGGAGGTTTATGCGCCTGCTGCGGGTATTGAAATGTATCACAATTATACTCTGCTGCATGATGATTTGATGGATTGCGCCGATTTTCGGAGAGGTAAACAGACGGTTCATAAGAAATGGAATGAGAATACAGCTATTCTTTCAGGAGATGCGATGCTCGTTTTGGCTTATCAGTTGATGGCGCAATGTGACGTTCGCTTGTTGAAGGAGGTGATGGAACTTTTTAGTGAAACGGCTTTGGAGATTTGTGAAGGTCAACAGATGGATATGAATTTTGAGACTCGGATGAATGTATCAGAACAGGAATATCTGGAAATGATACGCCTGAAAACAGCTGTGCTGTTGGCTGCGAGCCTTAAGATAGGAGCTTTGCTTGGTGGAGCTTCATCGAGCGATGCAGATAATCTGTATAAGTTCGGTATAAATATGGGGTTGGCATTTCAGCTTAAAGACGATTTACTGGATGTATATGGTAATCCTGATGTGTTTGGTAAGAAGATAGGTGGAGATATTATGTGTAATAAGAAGACTTTCCTGTTGATTAAAGCATTGGAATATGCCAATGTGGAACAAAAGGCTTCTTTGGAATCGTGGATTGCTCGCTCTTCGTTTGTTGCCAATGAAAAGATTTTTGCGGTCACTCAGCTATATAATGAAATAGGTGTGCGTAGGCTTTGTGAGGATTTGGTTGAATCTTATAGCGCAAAGGCTATGGAATATCTTTCTAAGATTAGTGTGGAGGATGATAGAAAGGAAGGACTGAGGCAGATTATTGCAAAACTTGTAAGAAGAGAAGCTTAGATTTTATCTGAGTAGTTGTTGCAATCGAAAATTTAGTTGTATTGTTATAGGTGATGTTGATAGATACTCATTCACATTTGTTTCTGGAAGAATTTGCTGAAGATTTGGAGGCGGTAATTGAGCGTGCTCAGATCGCAGGTGTTAGCCATATATTTATGCCCAATATAGATAGTACTACTATCGAATCCTTGTTGGGGGTATGTTCAAGGTATGACAATTATTGCTTTCCAATGATTGGTTTGCATCCTACTTCAGTAAATGAAAACTATCATAGTGAACTTGACGTGGTATTGAGAGAGCTGAAGTCAGATAAAAAGTATGTGGCGATAGGTGAAGTGGGGATGGATTTTTATTGGGATAAGACCTATGAGAAAGAACAGGCGGCTGTTCTTTCCAAACAGCTGGAGTGGGCTTTGGATTTTGATTTGCCTGTAGTGATACATTGCAGGGATGCCTTTGATTTTATATGTGAAGTCTTGAGAAAATTCTCCGGCTCTTCATTGAGGGGGATTTTTCATAGCTTTACAGGAACAGCGGCTGAAGCTATGTATCTGATGGAGCATTTTGATTTTTTATTAGGAATAAATGGGATTGTTACATTTAAGAAAAGTACTATTCCTGATGTTTTGAAAGTGATACCATTGGAGAAGATAGTTTTGGAGACGGACTCGCCTTATTTGGCTCCGGTTCCTTGCAGGGGGCGTCGCAATGAAAGTGCCAATGTGAAGTATGTTTTGTTAAAGGTTGCAGAAATTTATGGGAAAACTCCAGAAGAAGTAGCCAAAATAACCTCGGAAAGTGCTTTAAAAGTGTTTGGAATGCTCAAATAAGCTCTCAAAGATTTTAAAGTTTATTAATTTTGAGATTTTATGCGAGATAAAACGAAAAGAATGCTGCGGAAGAACGAAAAAAAGAATACATTTGTAGCTGAAAACACTGCAGGGTTATATTTTTATAGTAATAGCAGCTGTTTTGGAGGAGGTCTATAATAAAGGAGAGATGCTCGAGTGGTTGAAGAGGCACGCCTGGAAAGCGTGTATACCCCTAAAGGGTATCCGGGGTTCGAATCCCCGTCTCTCCGCAAGTTTTGGATTAAGAAAGAGAATAAATAATGTAATATAGTATTTTTAATTAATTAATCTTAAAAAATAGACACACAATGAAAAAGTTATTTGCAATTGTTGCTGTGATGGGAGTCTTAACATTTGGCTCAACTCAATTGGTTCAGGCTCAAGACGCTCCTGCAGCTGAACAAACTGAACAGGCGGCTCCTGCGGTATCTGCAGCTGCTGAAGATGAAGCTGTTGCACCTGTTGTAGCAGAAGAAGGTGGTATTCACAAAGAATTGAAAACAAAGTTTATTGAAGGTGCGGCTTCTTTCATGAGCTTGGTTGCCATCGCTCTTGTTATTGGTCTTGCTTTCTGCATCGAACGTATCATTTATCTGAGCTTGGCTGAAATCAACACTAAGAAATTCTTGGCAGCTATTGAGGCCGCTTTGGAAAAAGGTGATGTTGAAGCAGCTAAAGATATCGCTCGTAACACAAGAGGTCCTATCGCATCTATCTTCTATCAAGGTTTGATGAGACTGGATCAGGGCGTTGATATCGTAGAAAAATCAATTGTTTCTTACGGTGGCGTTCAGGCTGGTTACTTGGAAAAAGGTTGCTCTTGGATTACATTGTTCATCGCCATGGCTCCGTCTTTGGGATTCTTGGGTACTGTAATCGGTATGGTGCAGGCGTTCGATAAAATCCAGCAGGTAGGTGATATCTCTCCGACGGTTGTTGCAGGTGGTATGAAAGTTGCCTTGATCACAACTATCTTCGGTTTGATCGTTGCCTTGATTCTGCAGGTATTCTATAACTATATTCTTTCTAAGATTGAAGCTTTGACTAGCGAAATGGAAGATTCTTCTATTTCTCTCTTGGATATGGTTATCAAATATAACTTGAAATACAAAAAGTAATTTAAGATGGCTAAGTTAACATATAAAATTTCTTATTACGTACTGTACGTCTTGTTTCTTGCCATCTTGGTAGTACTTGGTATGTTCTACTTTGGTGGTGATGCTAAGGGCGATGCAGTGCTGGTGGGGGTTGACCCGGAAATGTGGCAGCCTGCACAGACTGATGCGCTGCTCTATTTGATGTATGCTTTGTTCGCTGTGGCAGTTATAGCTACTATTCTTGCTTTCTTGTTCCAGTTTGGCTCAGCATTGAAAGATAATCCTGTAAAAGCATTAAAGTCTTTAATTGGATTCGTAGTCTTGATTATAATTGTGGTTATAGCATGGTCTATGGGTAGCGCTGAACCTTTGGTTATCCCTGGTTATAGCGGTACAGAAAATGTTCCATTCTGGTTGAAGATTACGGATATGTTCCTTTATACTATCTATATTTTGTTAGGTGCTACAATCCTTGCAATTATCGTTAGTAGTATTAAGAAAGGTTTATCATAACTATTAGGAATTTCCAATTTTAAAGTCTATTTAATATGGCAAAAGGAAAAAGAAAAGTTCCTGAAATAAATTCCAGTTCAACTGCGGATATTGCATTCTTGTTGCTTATCTTCTTCTTGATTACAACATCTATGGATACTGACCGTGGTTTGGCAAGACGTTTGCCACCACCCCCTGAGCAGGATCAACAGAAGGATGATATTAAGTTGAAAGAGCGTAACGTATTGCAGGTCTTCTTGAATATGAATGACCAACTTATGTGTGGTGATGAATATATCACAGTAGACCAGCTGCGTGACAAGGCAAAAGAGTTTATTGCTAATCCAAATAACGATGAGAAAATGCCTGAGAAACATCCTGTTAATGTTCCGTTCTTTGGCAATACTATGGTAACTACAAACCATGTAATTTCTCTGCGTTGTGACCGTGGTTCAACTTATCAGGCATATATTAGTGTACAGAATGAATTGGTAGCAGCTTATAACGAATTGCGTGATGAAATTGCTGAAGATAAGTTTGGCAAGAAATACGCAGATTTGTCTGAAGAAGAGCAATCTGCCATTCGTGAAATTTATCCTCAGAAAATATCTGAGGCAGAACCTAGAAAGTACGGAGAAAAGAAGTAATGGGAAAATTTAATAAGACCGGTAAACGTGAGATGCCGACGTTGAACACTTCTTCTTTGCCTGACCTTATCTTCACCTTGTTGTTCTTCTTTATGATTGTAACAACTATGCGTGAGGTAACATTAAAGGTTGAGTTTAAGGTTCCGCAGGCTACAGAGCTTGAAAAACTGGAGAAGAAATCATTAGTGACGTTTATCTATGTAGGTAAACCGACAGCTGATTTTCGTAAGAAGTTGGGTAATGAAAGCCGTATCCAGTTGAACGATAGCTTTGCTGAAGTTGCAGAGATTTTCGATTATATCAATGGTGAACGTGCCAGCATGAAGGAGGAAGATCAACCTCAAATGACTGTTTCTTTGAAGGTTGATAAGGATACCAAGATGGGTATTGTTACAGATATAAAGGAAGCTTTGCGTAAAGCATATGCTTTGAAGATAAACTATTCTTCACAGCCACGGCAGTGATAAGAATATAACACTTAAGATAGGAGAGGGATGTAACTTTAGTTGCATCCCTCTCTTTTTATTTTGCAGGGATTCAAATTAAGTCGTATTTTTGTAGCCGATTATGGGAAGAATTTTAGCTATTGATTATGGGAAAAAAAGGTCAGGTATTGCTGTTAGTGATATTCTTCAGTTGATTGCAAATGGATTGACCACTGTTCCTACTCATACGTTGTTGGATTTTGTTTTGTCTTATGTCAGCAATGAACGTGTGGATAGAATTATTGTTGGTTTACCGAAACAGATGAATAATGAACTGTCTGACAATATGAAGAATATTGAGCCTTTCGTGCGTTCATTGAAGAAGAGACTACCTGATATTCCAGTTGAGTTTGTTGATGAACGTTTTACTTCTGTATTGGCTCATCGTACTATGATTGATGCTGGACTTAAAAAGAAAGACAGACAAAATAAAGGTCTTGTTGATGAAATTAGTGCTACCATAATTTTGCAGTCTTATTTGGAAAGTAGACGTTTTTCTAAGTTATAATTATATAAATAAAATTTGCGATTATGATTTTACCTATTTATGTATATGGTCAACCTGTTTTGCGTAAGGTGGCTGAGGATATAAATCCTGATTATCCTAATCTGAAGGAATTGATTGATAATATGTTTGAAACAATGGATAATGCCGATGGTGTTGGGCTTGCTGCTCCACAAATAGGTTTGCCTATACGAGTCGTTACGGTTGATTTGGATGTTCTTTCAGAAGATTATCCTGAGTTCAAGGGCTTTCGTAAGGTTTATATCAATGCTCATATATTAGAAACTTCAGACGACTTGGTTTCTATGGAAGAAGGTTGTTTGAGTTTGCCGGGTATCCATGAGTCTGTAAAACGTTCCAATAAAATTCGTGTTAAGTATTTGGATGAAAATTTGGTTGAACATGATGAAGTTGTCGAAGGCTATTTAGCTCGTGTTATGCAGCATGAGTTTGATCATTTGGAGGGTAAGATGTTTATCGACCATTTGTCTCCCTTGCGTAAGCAGATGATTAAGGGTAAGTTGAATGCCATGTTAAAGGGGAAGGCACATTGTACATACCGTGTGAAAACTGTGAAATGATATTCTGTTGTCTAGACGATAGGTTTGAATGATGGGTTGATGTTTATGTATTGAAAGTCTATATCTTTTCTTGTTCTCTGAAACCTTGTCAACTTCTATCAAAGAATATAAAAAGCACTTTCTCGTGATTAGTCAACTGAACTAAAAACGTTACATTTGTTTCGTTTATATCCTTTTACAGAACAAGATGATTAGATATTTTTTATCAGTTATATTGCTTTACCCAGTTTTGTTGTTTGCTCAAATCAATACAGAGCGGGTAATGACTATTGCTCGTAATGCTTTGTATTTTGAGGATTATGTATTGTCTATTCAATATTTTAATCAGGTAATCAACGCAAAACCTTATTTATATGAGCCCTATTTCTTTAGAGGGCTTGCCAAGATTAATCTTGATGATTATCAGGGGGCGGAAGCTGATTGCAGTATTGCTATTCAGAAAAATCCTTTTGTTGTAGGTGCTTATCAGATTCGCGGTCTTGCTCGCATACGACAGAATAATTTTGATGGTGCAATAGATGATTATCGAACAGCTTTGAAATATGATCCGGAGAATGTTGTCTTGTGGCATAACTTGTCTTTATGCCATATGCAAAAGGAAGATTTTGAAGCTGCCAAAGAGGATTTAGGAAAGTTGTTGGTTATTGCTCCCCGATATACTAGTGCTTATCTAATGCGAGGTGAGGTTTCTTTAAGGCAGAAAGATACGGTACAAGCGTTAGTCGATTTTGAACATGCAATAGAACTTGATCGCTATGATCCGGATGGATGGGCTGCCAGAGGTATAATACGCATTCAACAAGGCAAGTATAAGGATGCAGAGAATGATTTGGATCAGGCCATTCATTTAAGTGCCAGGAATGCGGGCAATTACATTAACCGCGCTTTAGCTCGTTTCCATCAAAATAATTTGAGAGGAGCAATGAGTGATTATGATTTGGCACTCGACATTGACCCTAATAACTTTCTGGGGCATTATAATCGCGGCTTATTGCGTGCTCAAGTTGGTGATGATAATCGCGCTATTGAGGATTTTGATTTTGTATTGCAGATGGAGCCGGATAATATGATGGCTACATTTAATCGGGGATTACTGCGTGCGCAGACTGGTGATTATCGTGGAGCAATCAGTGATTATTCCAAAGTGATAGATGAATATCCCAATTTTGTAGCAGGTTATTATCATCGTGCTGAAGCACGGAAAAAGATAGGTGACAGGAAGGGGGCAGAACAGGATGAATTTATTTTGATGAAAATGCAGCTTGATAAACGGAATAAGGCTGTAGCCTCTGGTACTGCTGCAAGTTCATCGGATAATGGTATTGCAGGTAATTCATCTGATGACTCTGATAGTAAAACACGTAAAAAATCGGATAAGAATATGGAGAATTATCGGAAAATAGTGATTGCCGATGATTCAGAAATGGAACGACGTTATACCAGTGATTATCGTGGTCGTGTGCAGAACAAAAATGTGGTTGTTAAGCTTGAACCAATGTTTGCATTGACTTATTATGAGAAAGACAGCGAGGTGAAGCGGGCTGTCCATTTCTACAAATATATTGAGGAATTGAATCATTCTAAACTTTGTCCTCGTCCATTGAAGATTACGAATATGGAGGCTCCTTTGACAGAAGAGCAGGTGCGCTTCCATTTTGCACTCATTGATTCTCATACCTCTGATATTGTCAATAATGCGCAGGATGCTAAAGTTCGCTTCTTGCGTGGGCTTGATTTCTATTTGGTACAGGATTTTGATAGTTCAATAGAAGATTTTACACAGAGCATATTACTGGACGATAAGTTCTTTCCGTCTTATTTTATGAGGGCTTTGGTTAGGTATAAACAGCTGGAATATCGAAAGGCTGAAGCGGCAAGCGATGCTGATCTGGCTGATTCTAAAGTACATGAAGTTACTGCTCTTGACTATGAAATTGTTCGAAAGGATTTAGATAGAGTTGTAGAGTTGGCACCAGACTTCGTATACGGTTATTATAATAGAGGCAATGTGTTGTCTATGCTTAAAGATTATCGGGCTGCATTGGTTGACTATGATAAGGCCATCAGTTTAAATGCAGATTTTGCAGAAGCTTATTATAATAGAGGGTTGACACATATCTTCTTAGGTAATAATAAGCAAGGCATTGCGGACCTGAGTAAAGCGGGAGAATTAGGTATAGTTTCAGCTTATAATGTCATCAAGCGTTTTATGGTTAGAACTGAATAACATTTTTTTGCTAAAAGGTAGAATATCAAAAAGAAATAGTTATTTTTGCGTTTTGAAAAAAGAAACTTATATAATATTATGATAAAGATAACTTTTCCAGACGGCTCTGTTCGTGAATACAACGAAGGAGTAACAGGACTGCAAATTGCAGAAAGTATCAGTTCACGTTTAGCACATGAAGTGCTGGTATGTGGAGTAAATGATGAAATTTATGATTTGGGACGTCCTATAAATGAGGATGCCAATTTTGTCCTTTATAAATGGGAAGATGAACAGGGTAAACATGCCTTTTGGCATACCAGTGCCCATTTATTGGCAGAAGCGCTTCAGGAATTATATCCAGGTATTCAATTTGGTATAGGTCCGGCTATAGAGAATGGTTTTTACTATGATGTTGATCCGGGTGAGACGCCTATTCGTGAATCTGATTTGTCTGCTATTGAAGCCAAAATGGCAGAGTTGGCAGCTCGTAAAGAACCGGTAGTTCGTTGTGACATTGCTAAAGCTGATGCTTTGAAAGCTTTTGGCGAACGTGGAGAGACTTACAAGTGTGAACTTATTTCTGAATTGGAAGATGGTCATATCACTACTTATACCCAAGGCTCATTTACTGATTTGTGTCGTGGCCCTCACTTGATGTCTACCGAACCCATTAAAGCTATTAAGTTGACTTCTGTAGCAGGTGCATACTGGCGCGGTCATGAAGACCGTAAGATGATGACACGTATCTATGGTATAACCTTCCCTAAGAAGAAAATGTTGGATGAATACTTGGCCATGTTGGAGGAAGCCAAGAAACGTGACCATCGTAAGATTGGTAAAGAGATGGATTTGTTCATGTTCTCTGACACAGTCGGCAAAGGATTACCCATGTGGTTGCCCAAAGGTACTGCATTGCGTATTCGTTTGCAGGATTTCTTGCGTCGCATCCAGGCTCGTTATGATTATCAGGAAGTCATGTGTCCGCCTATCGGAAATAAGCTTTTGTATATTACTTCAGGCCATTATGCCAAGTATGGCAAGGACTCTTTCCAGCCTATTCATACGCCGGAAGAAGGTGAGGAGTATTTCTTGAAGCCGATGAATTGCCCTCATCACTGTATGATTTACAAAAATTCACCTCGTTCTTATAAAGATCTTCCTTTGCGTCTGGCAGAGTTTGGTACAGTTTGCCGTTATGAACAGAGTGGTGAGCTGCATGGATTGACTCGTGTTCGTAGCTTTACGCAGGATGATGCGCATATCTTCTGTCGTCCTGATCAGGTAAAAGATGAATTCTTGCGTGTAATGGATATCATTTCCATTGTATTCAAGTCTATGGAATTTGAAAACTTTGAAGCTCAAATATCTTTGCGCGATAAGGAAAATCGTGATAAGTATATTGGAAGCGATGAGAATTGGGAGAAAGCTGAGCAAGCTATTATTGAGGCTTGTGAAGAAAAGGGCTTGAAAGCAAGAGTAGAATACGGTGAAGCTGCTTTCTATGGTCCTAAACTGGACTTCATGGTTAAAGATGCTATTGGTCGTCGTTGGCAATTGGGTACCATTCAGGTCGATTATAACTTGCCAGAACGTTTCCAATTAGAGTATACAGGTGCCGATAATCAGAAACATCGTCCGGTTATGATTCACCGTGCACCTTTTGGTTCAATGGAACGTTTTGTCGCCGTATTGATTGAGCACACTGCTGGTAAGTTCCCCTTGTGGTTAACTCCAGACCAAGTGGCTATTTTGCCAATTAGTGAGAAGTTTAACGATTATGCCAATGAAGTTAGACTTGCATTAAAGAAGTATGATATCCGTGCATTGGTTGACGAACGCAACGAGAAGATAGGAAGGAAGATTCGTGACAATGAAATGAAACGTATTCCTTATATGCTGATTGTTGGCGAGAAGGAAGCTGAAAATGGTGAGATTTCTGTACGTAAGCAGGGCGAAGGTGACAAAGGAATCATGAAAGTTGAAGAATTCGCTAAAAAAATCAGCGAAGAAGTTCAGAATATGATAAATAAGTGGTAAATTTGCGGCTAATTTAGTAGTAACAAATAAAAAACAAATAGGAAGTAAACGTTATTTAATGAAGAATGACAGCTTAAAAGGGCAACATCGGATTAATGAACAAATCCGTGCCAAAGAAGTCCGTATAGTGGGCGATGAAGTCGAAAACAAAGTGTATCCGATAGCTCAAGCTTTAAAATTGGCTGAGGAACATGAGGCAGACTTGGTTGAGATTTCACCAAATGCACAACCCCCTGTTTGTCGTATTATCGATTACTCTAAATTCCTTTATCAACTAAAGAAACGTCAAAAGGAACAAAAAGCCAAGCAAGTTAAAGTTAATGTGAAAGAAATCCGTTTTGGTCCCCAAACAGATGATCACGATTATAACTTTAAGTTGAAGCATGCTAAGGGATTTTTGGAAGATGGTGATAAGGTGAAGGCATACGTGTTCTTTAAAGGACGTTCGATTCTGTTTAAGGAGCAAGGTGAAGTATTGCTGCTTCGTTTTGCAAACGATTTGGAAGATTATGCAAAGGTTGACCAGATGCCGATTCTTGAAGGAAAACGAATGACGATTCAATTATCTCCGAAGAAGGGCGTATCTGCGAAGAAAAATGTTAGCAAACCTGTTGAAGCAGCTGCTGCAAAGCCTGTTGAAAAGAATGCTAATGAAGATTGAAAACTGATAAATGAATAACGCCGGTATAGTGCGTTATCATATAATTTAATAATTAAAATAAATAAGTAAGATGCCAAAGATCAAGACTAACTCCGGTGCTAAAAAAAGATTCACTCTTACCGGAACAGGTAAAATCAAAAGAAAGCACGCTTTTCATAGTCATATCTTGACTAAGAAGACTAAAAAGCAAAAAAGAAACCTGTGTTATTCTACACTTGTTGATACAACAAATGTAAGTCAGGTTAAGTCGCTTTTAGCAATGAAGTAACTTCTAAGCGTTGCAAAGAAATTATTAATGTTATTAACCGAATGCATTAGCTTTAAGTCCATGGTAATAAATGGCGCTAACATTCACAATCAATTAAAACTATGCCAAGATCAGTAAATCATGTTGCTTCTAGAGCAAGAAGAAAGAAAATTTTGAAGTTAACCAGAGGTTACTTTGGTGCAAGAAAGAACGTATGGACCGTTGCTAAGAATACTTGGGAGAAAGGTCTGACTTATGCGTTCCGTGACCGTAAGGCCAAAAAGAGAAACTTCCGTGCATTGTGGATTCAACGTATCAATGCTGCAGCTCGTATGGAAGGTTTGTCTTATTCGAAATTGATGGGTGCTTTGCACAAAGCTGGCATTGAAATCAATCGTAAGGTATTGGCCGATTTAGCAATGAATCACCCCGAAGCATTCAAGGCGATTGTTGCTAAAGCTAAAGCAGCATAAATATAATAGCTGATATTTATTGATGAATGGGTGTTCTCTGACATAAAGGGAATGCCCATTTTTATTAAATCTAGAAGCTTTTTTGGGTGGAGGAAGGAGAGCTTTTGGGAGGAGAGATGAAAGTAAGAAGGTTTCACTAAAAGATGGAATAGATGTTTTGGTGAAGTTTCACCATTAGACGCTGGAAATAAGTGATTTATGGTGAAATAAGGAGCTATGTAATTAAATATTTGCTCTGTTGCAGTTCCATTTTTGCAGAGGTGTACTGTGTCGTATATTCTTTGTCTACATGACGTTTAGATGATTGCATCTTGTTGTGGTTCAGCTGGATACTGTGAAACCTATTATTGAGATGCAATACTCTATTTTTTACTAAGTTCAGTTTCTCCTTGCTGAGATAGTATTTGTGTATGTATAGCCTGAATCTTGATTTGAATGCATCTTTCACCGTATTTATCTGTATGACAGTATATTGTATTTTATCGTGAAGCCGTGAAATTTCAAATGGTAAATAGAATATTTCGTACGATGGTTGGTGTAGTTGGCTTTTATTCATGCGTTTTCTTTTCCTTTTTCAGCACTACAAACAGGGATTTTAGAATCCTAACCATGAACATTGGCGAGCTAAACAGGGACTTTACGGAAACAGATACGGCTGCGTAGGCTTACACAGCCGTATTCGTTGGTTAACGCTGCCGTATTCGTAAGCCGATGCAGCCGTAAGTGTAAATGATGGTAGTGGACTCCCTGTTTGTTAGTAGTCCATTGTTATCAAGTGATTGAGATTAGGTTATGCTCATCAGTTTTCTAGACTACTTGGATTTTTTTGTTACTCTTATAAATCTCCCATTATATTCCTGCTGAGCCTTTAAATGCTCTCTTTTGAGAGCTATTTTTATTTTAAAAAGAAAGGGACAACCTCAATTTAAAATGAGATTGTCCCTTTTATAGGAAGCCGCACCGATGATGTGATGAAACTCCGATTGACAGGTTTTGAGAGCTCCTCCTCTTTGTAATCCACCGACTCAAGGTTACCCCGAAGGGCGTGGCCCGCCATTGAGAAGTGAAGCTTGTCTCGGTATTTCATTATAATTGATGAGTTTCCCGATCCAATCAATGCGGCTATTTTTTTCTAAAACAAAGATAATGACTTTATATGAAAGAAGCAAGAAAAGGTGGGAAAAAACCATTAAGCTAATTTGATTGAATTTGTTTTTGGTTAGTAAGTCAGTTGGGATTTCTTTTGGGTTATTGATGAGACTATACTTCCTTTTATATAACAAATTGAATATAAATGTTTGAATGAAAGCGAATTATAGCCAATTTAATGTCGGATAATTGTTCTCTTGCTGGTTTGGTAAGTTAGAGAGTACGAATTTTAGTGATATTATGGATTGAGTCATTAGTGTCCCGTTAAAATGGGACGAGTTAAACAATTAA
>ULPZ01070972.1_pt1 | contig 24633 bp, 24 predicted proteins | sample 1953991 | NCBI WGS metagenome assembly ULPZ01 (sample SAMEA4835642, study PRJEB28245) | human gut metagenome | biome: gut microbiome; material: fecal sample | place: Denmark | collected 2008
GATTGAAGATGGAGTGATAAAATATAGTTATGGGGTATGAACGAGAAAGAAATCCTGCAAGAAATTATTAAGTGGCTGGGTAATGATACCAGCTACTTATCTACAAGAACAGACTATGCTAAAGGCTATAAGGACGGCATAGAACGTGCAAAAGCAATCATTGAAGAAATCATCAACGAACACGACCCGGATTTATTAGCAAACAATTAGCTAATTGTTTCGTATGTATTGAATTGTTATTTAAAATTGTCTTCATAATTAGGTATCTTTGTGTAGATACCATCGCGGGTTAGAGCAGAGGTCAGCTCGTCACTTTGACTTGGTGAAAAGCAAATCATTGAATATATGAATAGTAGATATGAAATATTGGCAAAAGAAAGAGGTTATTTTGTAGATAAGCAAGGTAACACATATTCACCACGAGGTAATAAGGTCGGGACTCGCGGTAAAGACCCGTATTTGTATTTTGGTATAAGAGTGTCTAAAACAAAAGTTATCAAAGTATATATACATCGTTTGCAAGCCTATCAAAAGTTTGGCGATTTGATATTTAATGATAACATAGAAGTAAGGCATTTAAATGGTAATTCTTTTGATAATTCATTCAATAACCTTGCGATTGGAACACCATCAGAAAATGCTATGGATAAACCAGAGTCAAAAAGAAAGAAGATTTCTTTGGCTGCATCCAATAAATTAAAAGTGTATTCAGATGAACTGGTTTTAGAAATACAAAAAATGAGAGAGGCTGGTATGACCTATGCAGAATTGAGAAAGAAATACAATATAAAAAGTAAAAGTTCTTTGAATTATATACTAAAAAGAAAAGTATCGCGGAATGGAGCAGATGGTTAGCTTACCACTTTGACTTGGTGGGGGTCACAGGTTCGAGTCCTGTTTCCGCAACTAACATTTAAACTTTACACGGTTATGGAAATATTGACATTAAGCATTAAACAGAAGTATTTTGATGAAATCTTATCTGGTAAGAAATTACAAGAGTACAGAGAAATAAGACCTTCAAATTCTAGTAGATATATTCGCTATGTTTTGAATAGCAAGGAATATAAGAATCCTGATGATATGCCTTCAGAAGATGAAGAACCTGGTGAAGTGACATTGTCTGCTGTTAAGTATGATGCTATTAAGTTTTTGACTGGTGAGTATAAGGGCAAACGTCCTTATATTATTGTAGAAGTGCTATCTTCTGAAATAAAAATCTTAACAGACGAGAATGATCAAGAAATAGAGCTTGAAGAAAAAGGCGTGAAATATATTGCAGCGCAAATGGTTTATGGTTTGGGTAAAGTGATAGAAAAATCTGATTATTAATCTTTAAATTAAGGCTGAGTCAACGAAATAAGAAGAAGAATCAATCGTACTACAGGTGTAACGCGTATTGCACAATATGGTAGAAACACCAAAGGGCAAGCATTATCAAGAGCCCAAAGAAGAGAACAAGTAAGATATGCCTTTAGAAAGGCTGAAGGTCTTGCAGTAGGATAGTTATGACACTGCAAGAAAGGACATACAGCTATATTGACCTCGTCAGACAAAAGACTGGCGGGGTTTTGCTGTTTCTGTCCTTGGGTAAGGATTCTTTAGTCTTACTGGACATGATTTATCCGAAATTTGAAAGGATAGTTTGCGTGTTCATGTACTTTGTCAAAGGCTTAGAACATATCGAAAGATGGATAGGTTGGGTAAAAGCTAAATATCCGAAGATAGAGTTTGTTCAGGTTCCCCACTGGAACCTTACCTACATTCTTCGTGGCGGACTGTATTGCGTGCCTAATCCTAAAGTGAAGCTTTTAAAACTGGCCGATGTGGTGAAGGCCATGCAGCTCAGATACGGACTTTACTACACTTTCCTGGGCATGAAGAAGGCCGACGGCATGAACCGCCGCCTGATGCTGAAAGGCTATGAAGCCAACGGGTATGAAAACAACGGAATGTGCTATCCCTTGGCTAACTGGACACAAAAGCATGTTCTGTCATACATGAAGCAGAACGGCTTGCCTGAGCCGGTGAGATATTCACTGAAGGCCAGTTCGGGTGTAGGCTTTAACTTGGATTGCATGCTATGGCTTGAGAAGAATTACCCGCAGGATTTACAGAGAATTTATAAGGTGTTTCCGATGGCTGAAAGAATCCTTTGGGAACATAATAACAAACAAGATTAATAGGAGGAACGCAGAGTCAGAAGAAATAAAACTCAAGAACAGATTTATGCTCAAGCAGAAAGATTGAGTGATGCTAACTGGCGAAGACAAAATACATGGAGTAGCAGCGCTGAAAGTAGGAGGGCAAAAGAATCACGTGATAATCTTATTGCGAGAGCTGAAAGGAACACTTTAAGACAAAGAGGTTTTGCATTAAGTAATGGATAATATGGAGCTAAGTAAATACATAAAGAGTGAATCGGTAGAACTCAACCGTTCTGCCATTCACTTCGCCGATTATAATCCCCGGAAACTGTCTGAGGAATCCCGAAAGACATTGAAGCGAGGCATCAAGAAATTCGGCTTGGTTGGTGGGATTGTAGTTAACAAGCGGTCTGGACTTACTGTCGTGTCTGGTCATCAGCGTTTGAGCGTGATGGATGAGCTTCAGAAGTTTCCTGAGAATGATTACAGAATCCGTGTCGATGTGATTGACGTGGATGAAAAGCAGGAAAAGGAATTGAATATTCTGATGAATAACCCAAACGCGCAAGGTTCTTGGGACTATGACGCATTGGCCCGACTAGTTCCTGATATTGATTATCAGGATGCCGGATTAACGGCTGCCGATTTAAACATGATTGGCTGTGATTTCCTTCTCCAGACAGAGGAAGAAAACTCCATCGCCGATGCCCTAGAGGATATGATGGCACCAGTTACCGAGCAGAAAGAAGCTGAGAAAGCCGCCAAGCAGATGGAAAGAGCCGAAAAAGTGGCCCACATGAAGGAAGTCAAGCAACAGGTAAAGGACGCCGCCCAAAAACAGGCACAAGATATGGATGCCTATTTGATGCTTTCTTTCGATACGTTTGAAGCAAAAGCTGCCTTCTGTGAAAGATTTGGTTATGACCCTTATTCCAAGTTTATCAAAGGTGAGATATTCGACGAACAGGTAGAAAGGATAGAATGATTATGAAAAGTGAATCTCAACATAACAAACATACCGGAAGAAAACCCAAATTCGACTACAAGAGCGAGGAGTTTCTCTCTCAGGTGGAAACGTATGCGAAAAAGGGATTCACAGACAGAGAAATCGCATTTGCTTTAGGTTTGGCTCCTCAGACTTTCTGTGAGAAGAAGAATGAGCACTCTGAATTATGCGAAGTATTAGCGCGCGGGCGTGCTACTATCACCGCTGCAGTGCGTGCCAAGTTCCTTGCGATGGCTCTGGGCGGTATCAAGACAAAAAGCACTGTGGTAAGGAAACTGAAGGACCAGGACGGCAATCTGACCGGTGAAGAAGAACTTCAGGTGAGTGAAAGCGAGCTGGCCCCCAATCTTCAGGCAATGTCGGTTTGGTTGTATCACCATGATGAAGAATGGAGAAAAATTGAGCGTCGACAAGATGAAGAAAACGACTTTCAGCGTGAGAATGGCATCGACATAGACAAATGGATGGAGGAAAACGAGAGTGAAGATTAAGCCCCAGAAAATATATGCGCCGCTCTACCACAACAAGGATAAGTTCATCATTCTTGTAACCGGAGGGCGTGGTAGTGGTAAGTCGTTCAATGTATCTACGTTCATTGAGCGATTACTTTTTGAGGTACGTCACCCTTCACCGGAAAAGAGAATTGTCCATCAGATACTCTATACCCGCTACACGATGGTTTCGGCTCATATCTCCGTTATCCCTGAATTCATGGAGAAGGTAGATTTGGATGGCCACTCTAAGTATTTCCGAAGTACAAAGACAGATGTGAAAAATCTCCGTAGTGGCGGGTGTGTAATGTTTCGAGGTATCAAGACCTCATCGGGCGTGCAGACGGCCAAACTGAAATCTATTCACGGTATAACCACTTTCGTGGTAGATGAAGCTGAGGAATGGGTATCGGAAAAGGAGTTCGAAACCATCATGCTTTCTATCCGTCAGAAGGGAATCCAGAACCGCATCATTATCGTGATGAACCCGACAGACTCGAACCACTGGGTTTACAAGCGATTTATAGAGAACACTCACAGGCTGGTGGAGATTGACGGTGTGCAGGTACAAGTTTCCACTCATCCGAATGTGCTCCATATTCATACCACCTATTTCGACAATATCGAGAATCTTTCCCCGGAGTTCCTGAATGAAGTCAAGGAAATGAAGGAGAAGAATCCTGAGAAATATGCCCACACCGTCATCGGCCGATGGGCAGACGTAGCCGAGGGGGCTGTGTTCAAGAAATGGGGTATCGTGGACGAGTTCCCGATGTGGTGCAAGAAGGTGGCTATTGGGCTGGATTTTGGTTATACCAATGACCCTACAGCAGCTATTCGATGTGGAATCATAGACAATGCGCTTTATCTGGACGAAGTGGACTATCGGAGCGGATTGCTTTCCGGCGATATTATAAAAGTCTTGCGCCCTTGGAATCTGAGAGTGATTGCCGACAGTGCAGATCCACGTCTTATTCAGGAAATCCATAATGGAGGTATCAAGATTTATCCGGTAGAGAAGGGGAGTGGTTCTATTAATGCCGGTATAGACAAAATGCAAGGTATGGAAATCTTTATCACAAAACGTTCTTATAATCTTCAACGAGAGTTTAGAAATTATGTCTGGGCAAAAGATAAGGACGGAAACTATATCAACGAGCCCGAAGACCATGATAATCATGGCATCGACGCTGCTCGTTATTATGTACTGGGTGAATTGCTTGGCAGGATTATGAAACCCAAAGATGTTTCAGGAATATTTGGACATTAAATTTTAGTATATGAGAACCTTAGAAGAAATATTAGCTATACCCGAAGTAGAGAGAAAAATCTACTATCTGAAGAAAGGCCGAAAGACAGAGCTTCCCAATGCTCATGCTCTTTACAACGACTGGAATCCAAACAAACACGAGATAGTGACTGATGAGGAGAAATATCCTAAAATCAAAATCACAACCCAGCCAGAGAAACGGATTACAGACCCGACAACCGGTAAAGAGTATGTTGAACCGGCAGTAAAGAAAGAAGTTGAGCCGAATCGGATTGCGTTACCTATTGAGCAGGACATCGTAAACCTTCAAACAGCTTTCACTGTTGGGACAGAACCTATACTTGATTGTCAGCCGGATGAATCAGAAGAAAGCCTTCTTTCTGCCTTGAAGCAGGTATTCAAGAAGAACAAACTGAAATACCAAAACAAAAAGGTTGTCCGGGCATGGCTGGCCGAGCAGGAAGTGGCCGAATACTGGTATGTAGTGAAGGATGACGGCTTTTGGGCAAAACTCAAAAGAAAGATTTCAGGAATCTTCGGTAAGTCAAAACCTGAGTACCGCCTAAGAAGTGCCATTTGGTCCCCATTCCGTGGCGATAAACTCTACCCTTTCTTCAATGACCAGGGGGATTTGGTAGCTCTTTCTCGTGAGTACAAGAAGAAAGACCTGGATGATGTTGAGATAACTTGTTTCATGACCATCACCAAGGATATGGTTTACCAATGGGAACTGACGAACAACCGGGCCGACAAAGGTTCGTTCGCTCACGGGTTTAAGAAGATGCCAGTAATCTATATGTGGCGACCAGAAGCGTACTGCGAGAAGATTAAGAGCCTTCGTATAAGGTTGGAGAAACTTCTTTCAAACTATGCAGATTGTATCGACTATCACTTTTTCCCTATCCTCATGCTGTTCGGTAACGTGGAGAACTTCTCTGGTGAGTTCAAGAATAGGGTAGTGGAACTCACCGGCCAGGGAGCGAACGCCCAGTATCTTACTTGGTCACAAGTGCCGGATACAGTTAAATTCGAGGTGGAGACTTTATTAAGTCAGATTTACGGGCTGACAAATACACCTCGCATCTCCTTCGACTCCCTGAAGGGAACTGGTAACGCTGTTTCCGGTGTGACTTTTGACTATGTGTTCATGTCCACCCACCTGAATGTGGAGAACCTGAATGAAACTGTCGGTGAGTTCATGCAGCGTCGTGTGAATTTTCTCGTTTCTGCCTTGGGTTCCGTAAACTCTACTCTTGAATCAGCCTCCGAGACCATCGACGTGGATGTGCAGATGCAGCCTTATAGATTGGAAGACATCAAGGACAAGATAGATACCGCCATCAAGGCCAAGGATGGTGAAATCTGGTCGCAACAGCAGGCTATCACCTTTGTGGGGAACGTGGATTCTGTTTTGGACGAGATTGAAGCCATCAAGGAGGAACAGGCAGAGAAGCAAAAGAACGACATCAATAAGCAGAAACAGCTTTCCTCTCTCAAAAGTTCCAGCAGCAAATCTGAAGAATAGAATAATCCAGTCAAAAAAAATTACGGTGATAATACAAAACAGAATGATATAAATCTAAAATATTGACTATTTGAATAGCGGTATCTTTCGAGGTTCCGCTATTTTTGTTCAAATAATTTTCAGATTCATATTGATAAACTATATATTTGTGTTTATGTTTAACTTTAAAATATAGAAAACTATGGGCAAACCTATCAAAATGGGAAATGACGAATTTATCTTGTATTGTCGTAAACAAAATAAAGGTGACAACAAAAGTACAGCTCAACTGGGAAAAATTATTTGGGAATGGATCAGAGATTATGCTGGAGGAAAAAAAGTAGGTAAACGGGAGAACTGTGAGTGGGGCGAAGAAGCTGATAATGTTTCTGCATCAGGACTCCCATACACAGCTACCCAATTTGAATTTGACCGAGACTATCTTCCTGCTTTATATGACTATCTCGATACCTTATAATTATAGTAAAAATGCGAATATTTTCTTTTTAATTATTCGTTATTTTACTATATTTGCATCGTAATTAAGTCTTAAACGCTATGAGCTACAAATCAGTTAAAGACGTTGTAACGCTGCTTACTGAAAATGGCTTTTGGTTCGTGAGGCAGAAAGGCAGTCACATGGTTTACACTGATGGTAGTCATGTAGTGATTGTCCCCGACCACGGCAAAAAAGGCGTTGAGAAAGGCACTTATTACAACATTCTGAGGCAAGCGGGGCTTAAATAAGCCCCCTCCTCTTTTGTTTAATAATAAAAGGAGGTAAGTATGAAAACCGTAGAAGTGATTGTAGAACATGCTGGAAATAATCTTAGTGCCTATATTGAAGGTGCTCCGGTGATTACTGTCGGTAACGACGTGAAAGAAATCGAGAAGAACATGAAGGAAGCTGTTGAGCTTTACCTGGATTCATGCAAGGAGATGAACATCGCTCCGGTGGAAGTATTACAAGGAGAGTTTACCTTGAAGTTTAAGATAGATGCTGCTACCTTCATTAACTATTATAGCAGTATCTTCACAAAGGCTGCTTTGAGCCGGATAACCGGAATCAATGAACGCCAGTTATGGCATTATGCGGCTGGAGTACACAAACCACGTAAACAGCAGTTGGAAAAAATCCAGAAAGGTATTAATGCGCTGACGGAGGAACTGGCAGCTATAAATTTGTTGTGACTTTATGTCTGAGCTAATTTCTAAAATATGGAATTTTTTTGAAAATAGAAGAATTTCAATACCAAGAAAAATATCTATCACTATACTGATAATATTATCAATATTGTTTGTTGATAATATTGTAGGATTTTCTTATTTATACATAAATTCTCAAGAACTTGATTATTTATTAAAAATTGAAAAGACAAAAGTAGCATTTAATCAAGATACAATAACTTGTAAGTTACTTGATGAAATGAAATATGATTTCATTAATAGGAGAACTGTAGTAGAACAATTTCTTGAATTATTTGATAGTCGGTCTGCATTAAAAGTTAAGGCTTCTCATAATAATATGCAACAAGAAAGCGATAGTGAAAATATCCAAAGAAATCAAATTTTGCATACAGTATCCTCTTCCTTATTTTGGATTATATGGTTAATAATATTTTTGTTTATGCTTATAATATCTCCATTCGCCCCACCTGATAATAAATGGGGTTTAATATTAGGAATGGTAATAGGGGTTAGTGGAATGTCTATTTTAATTTGGGTAACACAATGGTTATTTGGGCTAGTACCTATATTCTTTAATCGTCCGTGGATAAATTATACATTGCAGTTTATTTTAAATCTAATTCCGATATTTATTTTAACAATTGGAACCATAAAGAACAAATTGATAACTTAATCAATAATCAGTTTAGCGTGATTACTCCGGTAGTCACGCTTTCTTTTTACCTAAAAACAAACATTCTTCTAATTGTTTCGTATCGTTAGCCTTAAAATTTCCTCTTCCCTTCCTCTATAAGTAAATTTACCGTATGAAATTATTAATCAAACTCATACGGTATGACAATCTTTGAACAAATCTTGGCAGGACTGCAACAGAAATTCGCTGGGGTGGATACTGCTACACTTACCCGTATCGCCACAAAAAAGGCTGAGGGTGTAACGGACGAAACGAAGGTGACCTCTATTGTTGAGGGTATCTCATTTCAGGACGTGATGCAAAACTATGGTGATTTCCGTGCAGGACAGGCGCAGACTTCCGCTGTTTCCAACTACGAGAAGAAGCATGGACTGAAAGACGGAAAACCAATCGAGACACCGAAACCTGAGCCCCCGAAACCAACAGATCCTCCCAAACCGCAGGAGATAGACATCGCGAAGATGATTGCCGATGGTATCGCTGCTGGAATCAAGCCGTTTGCCGACAAGCTGGCAAAAATGGAGGAAAATGAAGCGCAGGCGCAGCGCAATTCTCAGATTTCAGCAGTGGCAAAGAGGTACGGTATTCCCGAATTTATGCTGAAAGACCGTAACATCCCTGAAAACACGGACTTGGATACTTATTTCAAGGACATGAAGCAGGATATGTCAAACAGCGGTTTTCAGTTCTCTAAGGCTCCGGAAACTGCCGAACAGAAGCAGGACAAGGAAGCGAGTGAGTTCGCCAAAATGATTGAGGCGGACACCAAACAAATTGTCGAACAACAAAACAAGTAATTTATGGCAGCAGGATTTAAGTACAATCTTGAACCGGAAGTCGAGCAGGAAGAACGCTACGACGTAGAAACCGGACGCAGACGCAGAGGTCCGTACAAACTGGACACAACCAATCTAGTTGTAGGATCATGGCTTCCTTCATTCACACCGATTGCAGCAGACTTGGTGAAGAAAACCGCTCAGGTAGCTATTCGTGTTGAAGTATATGAGAAGTTCACTACTGGTTCCAATACCACATTGAAAATTAAGAAAGGCTCTTTGGCTTATAAGGGTATGCACTTGGGTAACGGTGCTCATGGAGCGACAATCAACGCTATAGACAAGGCTGATAAAGCTTTTGATAAATTGACGTTGGCTGCAGATTTTGGCGAAACTTTAGAAGCTGGAACAGTTCTTTACGAATCGACAGCTGCAGACGGAACAACTCCAAAAGTTATTGCAAACTCGGCTTTGTATGAAAGAAAGCAGGTAGAGGATGGTATCGTATTGGTTGCTCTTCTGATGCGTGCGTTTGAAATCGAACCTACCAAGTTGGCAATGCCTTTCGCAGATATTGATAAGGCTAATATGCCACACTTCCAGTTTAACGCTACAGGTGTTCAATCACCGGAAGGTGTTTCATATGAACTACCTGAAGCTTCTGATTCTGTAATGGGAGGAATTCAATTAGGATTCACTCAGAGCGGAAAGAAATACCCGGTATCATTGGAAGGTGGAAAAGCGTATGTAGAAGTTCCTTGGACGGACAATAACACCACCTATCAAGCTGCAAACTCAAGCACTTTAGGACTGGTAAAACAAGGAGCAAAAGTGGATGATGCAGCAGGCGGTGATGAGAAAGACAAGTTGAATGCTCTCCTTGCATCATTGAGAGCTGCAGGTATTATTGCAACAAAATAAAGAAAGGAGGACTAAGATATGATGCTAACTATTCAGACATTGTTTAATGACCCGAACATTGTAAATGCAGTGATTCAGCGTGTCCTCCAAACACGAAAGGACACTATCTACTGGCAGCAGTATTTGGATTTCCGTAGAACTACTACTCGTGTGTTCAAGGACTATATCGGACAAGTTACTGGTGTGATGGCTGGTTCTATTAATTCCCGTTACGGTGAAAAGCCTATACGTGAACGCAGAAATATCGGTTCCGGGTATGGTGAGATTGCCTATTTGGGTGATAGATACCAAATCTCAATCGACCGTTTGTCAGACTTGCAGGACTTGATAGACAAGTATAATGCTGCTAAACCGGAAGACCAGAAGGCCGCCATGCGTGACATCGTGGACTTCATCTATGACGATTACCGTCAGGTATTGCTGGCACCGCACAAGCGTATGGACATTATCGTAGGCTCTTTGTTGATGACTGGCAAGGCCCAAGTGAAGAACAAGGACGACAATGCCGGCGGCATCGACCTTTTGGATATTGAACTTCCGTTCAAGTTCATTACACCCGAAGCAGAAGCCAAGTCCACTTTCATCACCTATCTGCAACAGAAGGTAAATGAATTGAGGTCTATTTACGGTGTATTCCCCAAAATGATTATGTCACGAGGTACTTTTGTGAAGAATATCATTGGTTCAAGTGAGTTCGGGGACAAGTTCAAGATGCAGCTCACTGGTAATGAAATGTATATGTCAACCGGGTTGATTACTTCCCAACTGGCCTCTTCTGTGTTTACAGGTATTGGTCTTCCGGCCATCGAAATTAAGGAAGACTATGTGCTTGATCAGTCTGGCAAAAATGTGCAGATTTATGCAGACGACCATATTACCTTGATTCCGCAGGATAAGGTAGGATACATGCGTTTTCATACTCCGTACGAGGCTGTGGACGGTGTGCCGGGTCGTAACTACACTCAGGCTGACGGTGACATGCTTATTTCCGGTTACAAGGATGGTAACGGCCGTTATCTGGAATATACTGCAGAGTGGATTCCACAGATTGCGAATCCGAACCTGATTGTGAACTTTGATTTGTCAACCATGAACGCATGATAGCAAAAGACTACATATCACAGAAGTTTCAGACCTTCGGCATCAACTTGTCGGAGGCTGACCTTTTGGAGATAAGTTTGTCTTCAGAAGTAAGCGGAGAGGATGAGATGGGCCCGTCAAACATCGGACTTGTATCGGTGGCTATGGCGAAGTTCATCCCCTCTCTATTACTTAGAGCCACTTCCATCAGTGAGAACGGTTTCTCTATGTCCTGGGATATTCAGGGCGTAAAGGAATACTACTCATTCTTGTGTAAGAAGTACGGCCTTGAAGACACGTTAAGCGATAAACCTAAAGTCAGATTCCTATGATATTTGCGCCACATACATTACAGGTTAAGGTCTTTAATCCGATGGAAACGGACGAGTTCGGACGGCCTATCCCCGGTACTGGTGGAGAAAGCTGGCAGGACGTATGTCGGTGCCGGTGTGACGATAACTCCACCAAGGAGTTTACTTCGGAGAACGGTGAGGTGTACCGACCGAATTATCACGTAGTCTGTGAGAGAAGAGTCTTACTGAAGGCTGGTGATGAAGTCAGATGTATGGAGGGTGAGAATATCCGGGGAACTGGCGAGGTTTACATGGTCAAGAATACTAATTATTTTGGTTACTCAGAGATATGGATGTAAAGTTTGACTTTTCGGATGTGGATAGCTTTTTCGAACAAGGTTATGCCGAGGTGAAAGCTGTTGAAGATAAAGTCGGCGAAGAAGCTGTCGATTATGCAGTAAAAAATGGCAGCTATCAGAACCGGACTGGCACACTCCGTAAGTCAAACAAATATTCAGTTCAGGATGATGGCCTGGAATTGAGGAATGAGGCGGAATACGCTTCTTTCGTGGAATCAAAAGGCTACGAAGTCTTGACTGGTGCAGCCCTATATGCTGAGAGACGATTGAAGGAGGAAATCAAATGATAGTAACTACCGACATAGCGAACATACTCTACCGTGATTGCCAGCCTTTCGGCATTGATATCGTTCCCCATGGTAAAAAACTGACAGGACCGATGAAGTCTGAAAGGATTGTAATTCATTCCAAGAAACAGCAGCCGGGCATGTACTGGAAGAAGTCTTTCGTAGAGGCGAACCTTTGTGTTCCTGACTTGAAAGAAGGCGAAGCCAATACCATCCGGCTGAACGAGCTGGAGAAACAAGCACAAGGATTGTTTGACGACGTAACCGGGCGCTATGACAGTACCACCTATCATTATTCTATCGAATCAATCGGAATTGAGGAGGACACTGCCTTAAAGTGTCACTATGTGAATGTAAGAATTTTATTTGAAGTCTTAAATGTAAAATAATATGGCAGAAGCAAAGAAAATCACCGCCGTGAATATCAAGAAACTTTGGTATGGCGAGACAAGTGCTATCACAGAAGACCTGACAGGACAAGCTTTGCACACTCTTTTGCAGGGTGAAACCTTGAAAGAAGTAAAGAACATCCATCAGGATACATGGACACTTGAAGAAGCGGAGGCAAGCCGCACCAACTATAAGAACCAGCTTACGAATCAAACCTATCGCAGCGAAAAGGATATGGGTGATGTGACCGTTAACTTTACGATTGGTGAGTACGATTACCCGACCAAGAAAGACCTCATGGGAGGTGATGTTATCAACACCGACAAGGGGTGGAAACGAGCAAGGGGTAAGGTAAACATTGAAAAGCTGATTGTAGCCCAGACCGAAGACGACCAGTATTGCGTCATTCCTCGTGCTGACATTGGTGCCCGCGAAGCTACAACGGACAAAGCCATTGGACTTCCGGTGAGTGCCGTAGAGTTGGAACCGAAAAATTCGGCTATCGCACCAGAATATTGGTTCGATTCCGAAGAGGTAACAGCTGGTGTTTAATGCCTATCCGATAGGTCGAGATAGTTTTATAGGTTTTAACAGGGGTGGGCTTCATGGCTTCACCCCTTTATTTTTTTCAGAATGAATCAAGGAGCGAAAATAGTATCAGAATCCATTATCGGCAGTGATTTCAGGACGGTAATCGTGGGTAGCAAAAGTTATACGGTCTATCCACCTACAATCCACAAACTGGCCGGTGCCATTTCCCATCTTTCAAACGTACAGGATGCGGAAAGTCTGAGGGAAGTGTTGCTCTCCCTTGGAAATAGTGAAGCATATAGCAAGGCTCTTTCTTGGCTGATAAACGGAGATGAAAGTTTGAGCGAAGAGTTGTCTAAAGGAACCTTGGACGAAGTCGTGCACGCCTTGGATGAAACCCTTTCTATGATTGATTCCAAGGTTTTTCTCAAAGCTGTCAGCTTAGCGAGGAACGTAAGTCTGCTGGCAGCGAAACCGAGGTTGTAGGAAATGACACCCTCTTGGGTCAGATTGCATCGTTCATGGAAAATCTGCATCTGTCATACCGGGAAGTGGTCTACGAGATACCATACAGAAATTTAGTAATCATGCAGCGTGACAAGCTCCATACCGTTACAGGAACGAAGGTTACGAAGGTGAAAGGTAAGGACATGGCTTCGCGCAGAAGAAGAAATAAGAAATAATAAATGGCGACACTATACTTCAAAGTAAGCTCAGACTATGACGAGGTTATTCGTCTGAGGCAGGAATGTGAGAAGCTGGAATCCCAGCTCAAAAAGATGGACGTGAATAAAGCTCCGGCAGCTGCTAAGGCTTTAGAAACACAACTGGCATCCACACGTCAGCAGATGATGGGACTGGTAACTGAAGCAGCGAAGACGGGGGCTGTGATGGAACATGACTTCAAAACAAAAATTTACAACGCATCACAAACGGTAAATGATTTTACTCAAAAGATTATTGACCAGAAAAAGGTCGTGAAAGATGTGGAGTATGATGTCAAACGATTAGCAGAAGCATACAAAGTTTCCTTAAAAAGAAATCCATTTGGTGCAACAGAGCAACTTTCAGAATATAAAGCTGCTAAAAAAGCTCTTGAAGAAGAAAAAGCTGCTTTATTTGGACTGACACAGCAACAAGCAGAGGCTCGACTTTCTGTAAAGAAACTAAAAGATGAATACTCTGCCTTTAGAGAAGAAGCTGGAGAAACTGCTCAAGCAAACGAAAAGATGTCTCTCTCACTAACAAAAGTATTGGGAATTATAGGAGGTGTCACAGCGTTAAAAGGATTCGCTTCTGAACTTATACGTGTTCGTGGAGAATTTCAATCTATGGAAACGGCCATTGAAACATTGGTAGGTGAGAATATGGCCAACAAACTAATTCCCCAAATTAAAGAGTTGGCAAAAATTTCTCCACTTACTATGTCTGACATGGTAGGTGCGGAAAAAATGATGCTTGGATTTAATATTCAGGCAGAAGACACTATTAGATATTTACAGGCATTATCAGATATTTCAATGGGAGATAGCGTAAAATTTAATTCACTTACTTTGGCTTTCTCCCAGATGTCTGCAGCCGGAAAACTGATGGGACAAGACCTGAATCAGATGATAAACGCTGGATTTAATCCATTACAAGTTATTTCAGAGGAAACAGGAAAATCTATTGCCACATTAAAAGATGAAATGTCAAAGGGGGCATTGTCTGCAGAAATGGTGCAGCAGGCATTTATAGATGCGACTTCGGCCGGAGGAAAATTCTATCAAATGTCAGAGAATGCTTCCAAAACAATAAATGGTCAAATCTCAATGATGCAAGACGCATTAGATACGGTTTTCAATGAAATAGGCCAAGCATCCGAGGGGGTTATAATGAAAGGCATTCAAGCTACTACTTCATTGATACAAAACTATGAAACGGTAGGTAAGGTGTTGATAGGCCTAATTGCAACTTATGGTACTTATCGAGCTGCTCTTATGCTTGCAACCGTGGCCACAAGTAAACATACCATAGCAGAAATAGCATTAACTAGTGCAAGGGTTGTTGCAAGAAAAGCGCAAATGCTTCTAAATGCGTCAATGCTGACTAATCCTTACGTGGCTGTAGCTACGGTGTTGGCTGGATTAGTGGCTACGATGTGGGCGTTTCATGATAGTTCAACAGAAGCAGAAAAAGCCCAGAAAAGGTTGAATGAGAGACAGCAGGAAGCACAAAAGGAAGCTGAAGAACATAAAAGAAGAATTGATGCTCTTGTTGAAAGTTCGAGAGATATAGCTTTATCTGACTTACAGAGAGGGCAAAGCCTTGCTGAATTACGAAAAGAATACCCTAGAATCTTCGCTCAGTACGACATTGAGAGTATTAAATTGGCCGATATACTCAAACTTAAACGGCAGATTTCCGAAGAAGATGCAAAACGTGCAGGAGAAAGGCAAAAGAATGATTTTGCTGAATTAAACAAGAGGATAGCAGTAGAGGAATTTAATGTAACGATGAAGAAAGGCACACAAGCTGCACGTGAATCTCTAAAAAAACTTGAAGGATTGTATCATGATAGGGATGCTATTTTACAAGAAAGGGGGAAAGGCATTTCCGAACAATTCATTTCCAGTTTAAAGGATATTGATATTAACGAGTTTGACCGATATATATCAGAACTCGAAAAAAGAATTAAGGGGAAAGGGGAAAATGGAAAGATAAAAATGCGTCTTCCTATTGATGTAAAAGGTTCTTTGTCTGATGAAGCGTTATTTGAAGTGAAAGACATTAAGACGCTTATTGATACGGCTAAATCAACAAAGCAGTCACGTATTGAATCAAAAAATAATCAAACTACCTATCAACAAGACCTTGCAGCAGCAAAAGCAGACTGGGAGAAAGCCAAACAAGGATATGAAGCTCTCATTAAAGACCAGAAAGCTACATCCGAGCAAGTGAAGAAAGCTCGTGAAGATATGGAAGCGAAGGAAAAAGCCTACAAAGAACTCGGGGGAGAAGTAAATAAGAAAAAACAAATAAAAGGCGTTTCTCCATTCCCTAAGTTTGAACAGAACTTCTATCAAGATATCGAAAAGCAAGCCGATGCCGCCGAAGAGGCCACCTCAGACACCATCAACGATATGGTGCAAACCATGCTGGACGGGCTGGATGCCGAACAAGAGGCCATGTACAAGTATCTAAGGAACTACGGTACATTCAGGGAGCAGCAACAGGCCATCACGGAGGAATATTCAAAGAAAATAGCAGAAGCGGGTGGGGCAGATACCTGGCAAGGGAAACTACTCCAAAAGGAGATGGAACAGGCTCTTTCTGGTATCGACCTCGAAAAACTGAAACAGGGTATCAACTGGGAACTTGTATTCGGTGATTTGGATAAGGTCTCTAAAGAATCCTTGAACAAGGTAAAGCAACAGCTGAAGGATTTCAAGAACTCCGAAGAATACAAGAACATGGCCGTTGACCAGAAGAAGGTCATTGACGAGGCGTTGAATAACATTCAGACAACCCTCATCGACAAAGGCGGACTCTTGGCTGATTTGCCGGAACAATTAAACGAACTGGCCATAGCACAGGAAGAACTGGCACAGGCGCAGGAGGAATACAACGAAGCCATGAAAAGCGGAACTGATGAACAGAAATCAGCTGCCACAAAGAAGTTGAATGATGCACAGAAGAAGCAGCAGAATGCACAGACAAATGTGCAGAAGTCAACAGATGAGACCGTGAGTAATCTTGTTTCTCTGTCGAATACCATTACTGAACTAGGTGCCAACTCGGAGATGTCGCTTTCGCAAATAGGAAGCCTTGCCGGTGATGTGGTTAACATCTTTACAGAGGCTGGTAGTAAGATAGGTGGCATAATCGGAGCGGCTTTTTCTTTGCTGGATGCCATTAGTACGCAAGGGTTAGACGGTTTTATTGGAAATGTGTTTGGAAATGTCTTTAAGGCTGTTGGCGGTGTATTCGATACCTTGACTTTTGGTTTGATAGGTAACAGTGAGAGCGACCCACATCTGCAAGAAGACCTCGAAAGGCTGTCACTCTCCAACCAAGACCTGATTAACTCACTCGACAACTTGGCCGACAAAATGGACGACAGCGCGCTGGCCGATGCAACAGGAATCTACGAGCAGCAGAAAGAGAACATTAAAAAACAGATGGCCAACACTCAAGAGATGATGCAACGCTCGGCCGCTGCCTACAGCAACGGTTTTCTTGGCATCGGAGGTACACATTCTAGTAACAAGAAAATCAACGATGCCATGTCGGCCGAAGATTGGCGTCGTATCAGCGAAGCGGCCGGCGTGTCTGTAAGGAATGCCAGCGACTTCTGGAACCTGACCAGTGAACAGATGTACAATGTAGCTAATGAAGCCACTGACCTTTACTCTAAAATCAAGCAATATGCTGATGATGGTTATCAGAATGCTTCGCAGTACATGGATAGCTACATCGACTACTGGAAACAACTGGAGGAACTGGAAGATGCCTATCGTGAGAAACTGACCGATACCTCATTTGATACCGTCCGTGATGAGTTTAAGAACAGCCTGCTTGACATGGAATCGGATGCAGAAGACTTTGCCGAGAATTTTGAGAAGATGATGCAGCAGGCAGTGGTTGAGAGCATGATGTCGGACACATATGCCAAACGGTTGAAGGATTGGTATAAGAACTTTGCAAATGCCATGGAAGGCGGAGAACTGACGGGCACAGAGCAAGCCGACCTGAAAGCACAGTGGGACCAGATGGTCAGCGATGCTTTGGCCGAGCGTGATGCCATCATGCAGGCTATGGGGTGGGATAGTTCTTCCACTGAACAGCAATCTGCTTCCAGCCGTGGTTTCGGCACCGAAATGACCCACGAAGATGCAGGCGAATTGAGTGGCCGGTTTACCGCCGTATATGAATCCAATCTACGCATCGAGGCGGCAGAACAGCAACAGACGGTGGCCATCACCGAACTTCGTGGCTCCATCAGTGCGCTGACGGCCCAAGCATCGGGCATGTACAACATTGCCGATGAGACGCGCACCATCTTGGCCAATTCCTACCTGGAACTACAGGAGATACGGGAAAATACAGAAGATGCTGCCAAATACCTGAAGGATATAAAAGCTGATATTTCAGAAGTGAAACGTAATACATCAAGACTATGACAGGAGATTTATTTATCAACGGGAAAGATGCCTTCACCACTTGGGGCGTCCGTATGGGAGACGGTTTTCTCGATGCCATCGAAGGATTCAACCAGATGAAAGACTACATCGAGAACGAAAGCCGGTTGGAACACGGGAAAAGAGTGATAACCGATAATGCAAAAGTGGATTCGCGCGAAATCACCCTTCAGTTCACCATTGAAGGAAGCTCGGAGAACGACTATCGAACAAAGAAGAAATCCTTTCAGGTCGAACTGGAAAAAGGTGCCGTGAACATCAAAGTCCCTACTCTCGGAAGCGAGGTTTACAAGCTGGTTTATCTGGGGAAAAGTCTGTCTTACGGATTAAGTCCTGACCGCTGTTTCGGAAAGGTTTCAAGCAAATTTTGTGAGCCAAATCCAATGGACAGAAGCGAATAACAAACAATCTCCTTCTTGTTTCAAATGGAAGTCCTGATTTTTAGGGCTTCCATTTTCTATTTCTGAACTTTGGGATATGATTGAAATAAAAGACATATCCGGTAAAACATTGATGACTGTATCCGTTTCGTCGGGGGCCATAAGCCATGAGGAGCTGATGAAGTCAGACTATATTCAGCTGGATTGGAATTCGTCTGTTGGGGACATTCTTCCGGCTGGTGCGTTTATTGAGTATGATGGAGAGAAATACAGTCTACTCGAACCATATCAGCCTGCATGTACTAGCGAAGCAGAATATCAGTACACTCCACAGTTCCAGTCACGCATCATGGCTTGGGACAAACATCCCGTACCTCTCTATACGTACGATGATGAAGGAAATGTCGTCAGCCGTGAATTCGATTGGGAGTTTACCGGTTCACCAGCGGATGTGCTTTACATGGTAAAACAAGCCATCATGCACGAAATAGGAGAGGAGTGGACCTACCAGTTATCCGACTCTCTCCCGGCTACCGTAAGTCTGCAATCTCAGTCAAGCAGCATATTCTCTATTCTTTCCGAACTTGCTGAGGATTGTGAAACAGAATGGTGGGTAGATAAAAAGAATAATCTCCTTCACCTGTCAAAGTGCGAACATGGGGAACAAGTCATGTTGACTGCCGGACAGAATGTCAAAATGCCGTCCATTACAAACAGTAAGGATGGTTATTATACCAGATTCTATGTATTTGGCTCAACGAAAAATATCACACAAGACTATCAAAGTGGGCAAGCCACTAACCATATCGTAAACAAACGACTGACTCTTGACCCCGTAAAGTATCCGGGTGGGTATAAGGACATCAAAGGGCATTTTGATAACGGTGTATTCGTATCCGACCTTCTTCCAGGAGAGGTATTTCCAAAGTCACTGTATTTTGATAGTGTTTTCCCATCTTCCAAGCTTACGATTACCAATGTGCGTCCTCGTGCAAAATACCGACTCGATAGCAACGGCAACAAGATACAAATAGGAGGAACGGAGGATGAACCTGTTTACGAACAATACGCTATATGGTACTTCCGTGTTGAAGGACTGGATTTCGACCCTCAAACAATTATTGAGGGAAAAAATTTATCAGTGTCTTTTGAAAGTGGTCAGCTGGCAGGGCGTGATTTTGAACTTACCTATCATGAAAAAGACCAGACCGTAAAAGATGCAGCCGACGTAACCGCTTTTGAAGTGAAAGCCGGAGATTTCGAGATAATCATCGACGAAAGTACAGGTAGCATTATCCCCGGTGCAGTGTATATCATTCCGCAAGATGGGGACAAGATAGTCCTTTATAACATTGAGATGCCCGATGAATATACGACTAGTGCACAGGTTGAACTGGAAGCTGAAATAGACAAGGAAATAGCTCGTCGGATAGCTGATAACAATACATACGAATTTGACAGTAACCCTGTAGATTTTTACAATCATGGGACAGATGTAGAACTCGGTCAGGCTGTATGCTTTTCTTTTGGTGGCGGTACACTTGAAACTCGTGTGCTGATGGTTGAAAAACGGCTGGATGGGATATATCAGCAGCGAATTCGGATAGGCAACGAGCAGATAAAAGGTGTTACACAGGAATTGAAGGAAGACGTTGCAAATGCCAATCAGAATATTGACATCATCAAGGCCTTTAATGAACTTTCCTCCTCTCTGTCCAATGCCTATGCCAACGCCCAGCGTGAAATGATAGAAGGCTTTGCCGCTATCAGAAACATGTGGAGGTTCGACCCTGAAAACCCGAACACAATTTATTCAAGTTACAATGTATATTCGCTTGGTGAAGTAGCTGCTGGTGGTCCTGGTTCTTCTTCAGGCGGAGGTACTGGCGGGCTAGACGAAAATCAGTTGTGGGCTATATTGGCTAATACTGGAACAGAGCAGATTTCAAAAACCCACCTAGTAGATGCTCTAAGTGGTTACGCAACAGAGAACTGGGTACTTGCAAATAATTACCTTACAAGTGCTGCATTATCAGGATATGCCACACAGTCATGGGTTACTGCACAGGGCTATATTACAAGTGCAGCTCTGGAAGGCTATGCTACAATTTCAGACGTAGATAATAGGATTGATGACCTTATAAATGGTGCGCCCGCTGCCTACGACACGCTGAAAGAGATAGCTGATGTATTACAGGGTAATGTAGACAGTATTGGAGACATCATTACTACACTTGGTACTAAGGCTGATAAGGCAATATCTATCAGCGCAGGTACAGGATTGACTGGCGGCGGTAATCTGTCAGCCAGCAGGACATTGTCGCTTGCAACAGTAGGTACAGCAGGAACATACACAAAAGTTATTGTTGACGCATACGGGCGTGTGACAGGTCATTCTGCTTTGGCTGAATCAGACATACCAACATTGTCCATTGCGAAGATAAGCGGGCTGCAAACAGCATTGGATAATAAGCTGGATGAGAGCGTATTCACTGATTTGTTTGAGAAAGTACAGGTTGACGGAAATACTTTTATAAAAGCTAAGTACAACCTCTTCTCAATAGGTGAAGTTGCAGCTGGGGGCGCTGGTACAGGTAGTGGTTCATCTGGTGGAATAGACGAAGCACAACTCTGGTCTATCTTGGGCAATAGTGGAACAGAACAGATCGCAAAGAATCATCTTACCACTGCATTATCGGGTTATGCCACAGAAACATGGGTGACCGGGAAAGGATATGCTACGCAGTCGTGGGTGACGAGTAAGGGCTACATAACCAGTGCTGCACTTGAGGGATATGCTACCGAAAGTTGGGTGACTGGTAAAAACTATCTTACTGCTATTACAAAGGCAATGGTGGAAGCAGTTCTTACAGGAAACATCACTACCCACACACATAGCCAGTACCTGACAGCCCATCAGGCTATTTATGCTTTGACAATCAAAGCAGGTTCGACTACTGCCGTTACATTTAGTCCAAAGGCAGCAGCGGCTACGCTGGCACTGGAAGCCGGTTCAGGAATCTCTTTATCTGCGGACGCGACAGCAAAAAAGATAACTATAGCCAACACTTACAAATACACACTTCCTACAGCTTCGGCATCCGTGCTGGGTGGCGTAAAGATTGGAGCCAATATCACGATAACAAACGGTGTAATATCCACACACGCCCCTTATTCGCATCCAACAGCCACGGCCAATACGATAGCAGCAGCTACGGGTAAGGTACTTTCGGCCATAACTGTAAACAGCTTGGGACATGTCACTTCCGTAGCTGCTAAGACCTTGGCAGCAGGCGACATTCCTACGCTGTCAATTAGTAAGATTAGCGGACTACAAACGTCTTTAGACAGCAAGCTCAATGCAAGCGTATTTAATGAGCTTTTTGAAAAGGTGACGCAGGATGGCCAGACATTTATCAAGGCCAAGTATAATTTTTATTCCGTTGGCGAGGTAGCGGCCGGTGGCCTTGGCTCTGGAAGCGGTGGTACCGGCAGTGGAATCGACGAAGAACAGTTATGGGCAATATTGAGTAATACGGGTACAGAGCAGATAGCCAAGAACCACCTTACTACAGCCCTCACAGGCTATGCCACCCAGAGCTGGGTAACATCGCAGAATTATCTGAAGACCGTAAGTCTGGCGACTATCTCGGACCTGCATGCCAATTGGGACGCTCTGCTGAAAGTGGCTCCATCGGCATACATCACTCGTTGGCCAAGCATATCAGAGGTAACAAGTAAACAAAATCTTGTCGTAAAGTTGAACAGCGGAACAGCCGAAGGTACCAACATGTTTACCTATAATGTTACTGCTGCGAAGACAATAAATATCACACCTTCTGCCATAGGAGCGGCTGCAAGCAGCCATAATCATTCTTGGGCTAATATTACTTCTGGTAAACCGACGACGCTTGCTGGATATGGTATAACAGATGGAGTAAATGCCGTATCTGTTACTGGTAGCGGAAATGCTATAACGGCAGCAAGCATAAGCGGGCATACACTTACATTGACTAAAGGCAGTACGTTCTTGCTTTCTTCGGCCTACACTGCCGCTGATATACTTGCCAAGTTGAAGACAGTAGACGGAAGTGGCAGCGGGCTGGATGCGGATTTATTAGACGGGCAACATTCAGGTTATTATGTTATAAATAAATCATCTGGTAATGTTGATTTTAATACATTAACAAGAAGTGGTATTTATAGATTAAGTTATACTACTACAGAAGGTTCTACTAACGGACCTGTCTCTTGCGCATGGGGACAAATGCTTGTTTTACATGGAGGTGGAGATACTATTTCACAGATAGCTTTTGACTACATGAATGAGTATATCCAAGTTAGGGGCGGTAATCCTTCTGATGTTGGTGGTTCAGGCTCATGGAAAAGCTGGAGATATCTAGCTTTTAAAGACGATAATGTAGCTTCTGCCACTAAATTACAAACTCCTCGTACATTATGGGGAAGACCATTTGACGGGACGGCAAATGTAAGTGGTAGTTTAACGGGTGTTGGAGATATAGCTTCTACAGGATTTTATCTTAGGGGTTATAATTCTACAAATCCTCTATTAAGACTTAGTAATACTACTGTCTCTACAGCTTATGTTCAGTTAACTACCGGTGGAGTGTTATCAATGGATTTTGGAAGCGAAAGTGGAAAGAATGTTTCGATTGTATATTCTACAGGTAATGTAGGAGTAGGTACTATTTCTCCGTCTTATAAGCTTCATGTAGCTGGAACAATGTATGCCACTGGGGCAACTAAATTAGCTAGCACACTTTCGGTTACAGGATTAATAACAGCTACAGCCGGATTAACAACACCACAATATATTCAAATTGGTAGTGGGCGTATCTATTGGGATGCTACTAATAATGCCCTTTACATTAAAAAGAGTGATGGTACTGCTTGTAATTTTTATAGTCTTGGCGAAATAGCAGCAGGCGGGGCAGGAACAGGTAGCGGAGGCGCAAGTGGAGGTATAGATGAAGAACAACTGTGGGCAATATTAGGAAATACCGGAACAGAACAAATTGCAAAAAATCACTTGACCTCTGCTTTATCCGGTTATCTTACATCTGTAAGTTTATCCACAATTAAAGACCTACATGCTAATTGGGATGCTGTACTAAAAGTAGCACCAACTTCCCACGTTACAAGATGGCCAAGTTTTGCAGAAGTTACGTCTAAGCCTACTACGCTTTCAGGTTACGGTATAACCGATGCAGTTACTATCAGAACTGCTCAAACTATAACTGGTACTAAAACATTTACAAAACAAATTCAATTTGACGGCATATCAGGAATTTCACTGAATTATGATGTTGATACTTCAAGAGCATTATCTATAGCTGTAACTAGGAACACATCTGGTGGTATTACATCTTCAATATATTATCACAATACTGCAAAAAGATTAATATTTAATGCGATAGGAGCTTCCGAAACATATACAGATACTTTAGGCAAATATTCTTTTATTGTAGGTAATAATGAATTAAAATATAATACTTACAATATTCTTCATTCTGGCAACTATACCTCAACTCTTGATACAAGATATGTTAAGAAGGCTGGAGATACAATGACTGGGACTCTGACCTTGCCTTCTGATGGGACTTTTGCAAATGGCCGTCTAAGATTTGGAACTAATTCAAGAATAGGTTCTGATGCAAATGGTAATCTTGGAATATATGCTGGAGGTGATGATGTTTATATAAGAACAAATTCTAAGGATAGTGTTGCTACAACAGGTATTGTATTAACTTCTTCTACATTCACATTCAATAATAATAAAGTTTGGCACGCAGGTAACGACGGTTCTGGTAGTAGTTTAGATGCAGATTTATTAGATGGACTACAAGCCTCAGATTTAAGATATATACAAATATATAATCCAGTAAATGGTATTCTTATCCAATCTGATATAAGCTCTGCCAATAACGCTATGATTAATGTAAGAATAACAGGAAATAGTTATAGTGCAGGAAAAATTATAAATACTTATTTTGAAGCATATAATTATCAAACAGATAATACTATTTTAAATGCAAGAGCTATAAATTATGGCCTTAATATATCATATATAAATGTCATTAGTGTCCCGTTAAAATCGGGACAAATTAATATTAAT
>ULPZ01017736.1_pt1 | contig 24464 bp, 23 predicted proteins | sample 1953991 | NCBI WGS metagenome assembly ULPZ01 (sample SAMEA4835642, study PRJEB28245) | human gut metagenome | biome: gut microbiome; material: fecal sample | place: Denmark | collected 2008
TTCCCCGAAACTAAGAATCAGATTTGCTTCCACGACTACGACCTACATTTTTCCTGCCCCTATTTGTTGATTTCCTGGTGTTTGAATCCTTACCCAAATTCCCGTTTCCATCTGCGGGTTTTCCGGTGTTTGAATCATCACCAAAATAATCGTCGAGACAATTGATAATGAGAGATCTTATCCACTCTTCTGATCTCTTAGAGACACTTGCCTTGGTTGCTAAACCAACGCCCGAAACAAAAGCTAGAATTGTTACAATGTCCGCAATCATCGATACACTCATATTATTATCCCCCTTAATTATAAATCGGGGATACATCTTTTCTTACATATAATTTACCATAATATTACATAAAAATCAATTAAATATTACATTTAATTTAAAAAGTTGTAATGTAATCTTGCAAATCATTCTTCGATATGGTATATGTAAAATACAACTTTTAATGCATCAAAAGAGAAATACCAGCAGATCCACAAAGGGTTTCGGATATGGCATATTGCAGAAGGAACAATAAACAGGAACAGGATTATGTAAAATGCGGCAGGAGAGAATCAAATGATAAAAATTACGGAAGAATTCATAAAGAAACTGGAAATATATAAAGAAATCAATCTTCACAGCAATATGGGATGGACAGTTACACCAGGTGATCAGGAGCAGAGCACTGCTGCCGGTTTGGAATCCATTGGAAAACAGCCGTTTGAACTGCATCTGGAAAAACCAGCACCAGGGAAAACGTTTTGTTTTTTGAAAACTTCGGGTGAAATCCGTGGGATTGAAAAATATCTCCGGGAAAAAGAAGAAAGAAATTACCGGGTAAAGGTCTGTCCGGTACCGGGCAGCCGGAACAATGATGCTCTTAATGGGGATGAGGGTTTAAGTGAGGCCGTGATGGCGGAGCTCCGATGGAAGGCGGCATATGATACTTATATTTTTGTTGCGGAGCAGATCATTGACTATATCAAAAATAATTTTCAAATGAATGAAGGGAAAATTGCTGTCTATATGAAAAACGAACTTCTGATTGCAGAGGAAGATGATAATGCGTCCTGTGAGGATCATCCGGCAGCAGTTTTCAGACAAGTCCGGAGTATACTTGCCTGTCGCTGTGGAGAAAATAGGGATGTGGCAGTGGATGCGTATAACAAATTGGCAGGGACAAAGCAGGCATCATTCGGGTCGGATACGCTAAACAGTCTTGTGCTGCTTGGAAAACTGATGTTGTTGGATGAACTGATAGAGGATACACCACCTGACTGTTTCAAAACCAGCCAGGGTGTTACCAGCGTCACACATCGTGGGAAAACGTATATATGGGACTACACCGGAGGAAAGATTATAGAGAAAGAAATATAGCCGTTTCAGCATATTCTGCAGCAGGATAAAACTTTAGCATAAAAAAGAAACAGTCTTTTGTATATTGTATACACGTATCTGCGCCGGAAGTTGTTTTGCGGCAACTGCTGCACTTACCGATACGGTGATTTATGTCACTTTACTTCTGGTGACTCTTGATTAGATATATCCTTTCCCTTCCATACCGGACAATGTGCCGGATCCTGATATGTCTTATGTGTTGGAACTATGGCGTTTATATACTTGTTGTGATAGAAAATAAATTTAAATAAAAATATAGTATGTAATAAAAATGCATAAAACTTTACATTCCCATAAAACAATTATTGAAAAGTGAAGATGAGACAGAGAGTATAAGGGAGAATATATAAGATGAATGACCAACTCCCATGCGGTACATGATTCCTATGGAAGTGGTATCTTGATGCAGTCGTGACTCTTGCGTCTTTCGAACCAGAACAACTGGCTGTCCGTACTAACAAAGGCTGTTCACGCAGCCACTATCCCTTTTACGGGAATACCTTTGGGATTCAGTTCGTGGAATCCGCACACTTCAGGTGATGCAAGAAAAGAAAAATCATCTGTATCATTCCACGCATCCGGAATAGCTTTACGCATGATGTTGGCAGCACCATTGCAGTCTGCATTGATGACCAGACCATTTCCACAGCGGTACAGACCACGGCTGATACGTGTGCCTGAGAATACTGCCTTGTCATCATCAATGCCGTATGCCGGTATATAATCCATTACTGTGATGTCTGCTTTTGAGGTATAGGACTCTTCCTGCATAATCACGCGGATACCGGCACCGGAAGCTTTGTAGATGATCAGCTGCTTGAGCAGTGCTATAGGCATGGAAACAAAGTTCTGGTTGTTCTGTGTACCGATGCCACTGTTCTGTTTCCAGAGCTTGTTTTCACCAAGTACAAGCGTGCCTGCCTGATGTCTGATGCAGTAATCAACGATACTACGGCTGATCTTGTGGCACTGGTCTTTTACGAAGTCTGCATGATGTCTGCTTAACCTGCTAAGATACTTTGACTCAGCGTGCATGTGCTTATGTCCTTTTGTAATAAGGCCTGTGGCATGCGCTCTTTTTTTATGAAACCACTGGCAGTCGGATAAGACAGCTTTGCCCTTGTAAAGCACTGATGAACCATCATTGCATACGACAGCTGCGAAGTTGTCTACACCGAAGTCAACGGCACATATATTTGGCATGTCCTGGCTGCTTACAGCAGGGTCTTTACATTCAATAGTCAGTGAAAGGATATACCGGCCGTAGTAGGGCTTTACCTTTACTTCCTTAAGCACAGAACCTTTCTCTACATTTGGAAGATAAAGGCGTTCCCTTATTCCAGGCAGCTTCAAAAGTGTCCCGCGGTCTGTGAAATATAAGACAGCATCCTGGTTTGTGATACTGAACGTGATAATATCCTGCTTTCTGTAATGAGGCATCTGCGGTCTGCCAAGATACTTGGAAGGACTGTTTTTGTAATCTTTCAGTGCCTTCAGCCAGTTCGAGAAATCTGTCACTGCCTGCTTTACGACAGCCTGAGCAGTCTGCATCGGCAGACCGGCAAAAAAGTCAGGATTGTGTGTCACACGCATCAGCTTTTCGAGATGGCTGTAGGAAATGACACGTTTTACCTTTATAGCTGGATAAGTCTGCTGAAGCAGCTTTACCTCATCAAAGACTTCTTCCTCGTGGTCCGTGCGGGAATCTTTATCATAACTGGTAAAGATCTGTCTTATGCGAAAGAGGGCAGCATTATACAGCAGTTTTGCAAGACCTGCATAACTGCCACAGTAATCATGTATTGAATTTCCCTGCGCCACCTGGCACTGGACCACTCTGTAACACATATGGGTGCGCCCCTTTCGTAATGATTGAAAATGCTGTATATCTCTGCTATAATTATAGCAAACATACATTTGGATGTATAGGAAATATACCGTTATGAAAAAGAAAACAGGATCTGATTATTACACAAACCGACACAGCTGTTTTCTGCTGCAGTATCATATCGTGCTCGTGACAAAGTACCGGCATCCGGTGCTTGCCGGCGGCGTGAAGGAAGCAGTCTACGAACGGATCCGTTACGTTGCAGAAAGCAGGGGATTCAATATACTTGAACTGAACGGAGAGGCAGACCATGTGCACCTGCTGATTGAAGCCGACCCGCAGACATCACCCGGTGAGCTTGTAAACGTGATAAAGACCCAGACGTCCAGGAGAGCCCGGAAGCTGTATGGAGATACGGAACTGAGACCGTATTTCTGGTCAGACAGCTACTTTATAGCAACCGTAAGTGAAAATACACTTGAAGTTGTAAAAAAATATATAAAAGATCAGGGGATAAAATAAAAGGCCATTCACCCACGCCTATGCAGGTGTTATAGACGTGGTACTCTGGCTGAATTGATAGAGGCATTCATTGGTATACGATGAATGTGCCAGGAAAATATGTTCGAAGATCTGTTGAGCTGGTGGTGAATTTATGATAAAATATCTATGAAGCCACAACAGGGGCGGCAGCTTCCCGACCGATATACAATGGAAGGGAGGTGCGTGATCATGACTACATATGAAATTATTATGGTGTTCCTTGGGATTATTAGTTTACTTATATGCTTTGGACAGTTACTGATTGCGTTGCTCACCTTTCTCGACAAGAGAAACAAGAAGCGCAAAAAATAATGCCTACCCTGCGGCCAACAAGGTAGGCGGTGTTCGTTGAACACATAGAAACGTTGTTGGGAAGCTCCACCTTTGGAGTGATGCTTCACCGAGTGTCTGTTAGCAGCAGGCACTCTTTTTATGTATTTATCATATCATTCCACTGTTGTTTTGTCAACTTGAGAGGGCAGATGAAAACGTATTGTATATTGTATACACGAATTAAAACGAGGTCTCCGCTGCGCTCCAACGTGATCCATGTGAGAGATTTTGTCCTTTTATTTACTTATTTACATGCTGGCCATATATTGGATTTCCCGTGGTTGGAGATGCATAGCCTTAATATCTGGCTATATCTGTCGTTTCTATGATGAAGATGTAAAGATTTTAAAAATGATATACATTAAAAACAATAAGGAAAATACGAAAGAAAAATAATGGAAAATGATACAGATGGTGTAATACGATAAGAGAAGGTGCCCTGGAAGAATTCTACAATAAAACCACCTCTGTAAAATGAACAGAGGTCATAAATGTAGGTGGGTGGTATATGGTCTGTCCTGTTTTTCATTTTATCTAGGGAAATCTCATGAAGGTAAAGGTAAAAGTAAAAAGCAGCAGTGCTTATGACTGCTGCCGTAAGAATATTTATATTTTCCGGATTATCCGGGGAACCGGTATGTGGTATATAGGGATTCCCATAAAAGATTCTGCAATACAAAAAATCAGAAATCACAAACCACAAACCAGATATTCTGCCGACTGTTGCCCTATATACCTTTGGCTTGACGATATGGCATATAGAATAAATTTAGGGATGCCTGTCTGTTATCCTAGGTAATAAAGGAATATTAAAGATTAAGGGGAAGATTGGTCCGTTTCCCGCTCCGGTTAATCTCAAACAGGCCGGCAGAATTCTCAAACATACTGTATGTGCAAAATACAACCCGCAGGGGAAGATCATGTTTTAGAGATTTTCCTTCACGTCTGGTTTTGCCAGTTCCTTGATCCGATGAGAGAGGAGAGGAGGAGGGAGAGATATTCTGGCCGTTTCCCGTTGTTTCATCCGAAGAATATGAGGTTTCGTCCACACGGATGTAATACTTACATTTTGCCAGCTTCTTAAGTGTTTCTGTGTCTGTATCCGAAAGCAGGCAGATCAGATATCCTTTGCCGCCATTCCAGCTCATGTAATCAAGGTATCCTTTTACGCGATCATATCCACCGAAGTCATCAGAGATATTTTCAACGAAAGCATTCGTTCCATCTTCCCATGTAAGTCGGTTCCGGAAAGAGAGTGAAAGTTTTGGATCATCCTGGTAGCTGGAATACACCGGGACATCTTCCCGGCTGTTCTCCATGGGGAAATAATTGATCGCAAAGCCACGCATAATCTCCGGGAGATCAAAACATACATTTGGCATGAGATAAGGAACTACGGAACCAAGGTCTCGGTTCGGGGCTGTACAGACAGAAAAGCCCGCCTTAAACATCTTATGCAGATCCGGGATGCCGTCAATTGCGTGTTCTATGGTCTCCCTGCGGGCAATATAGCGTTTTGCATGGAGACGATTTCCTGCTACGGTCTGAGGGTTTGCGTCCGGGGAGCCGGAAAGCCTTCTCATTTCCCATACATAGGAGAGATATTCCCCGATGGTAAGATCACTGGACTGCTTGGCGAGTTCTAAGAGATGTGATGCGAGGTTCTCATAATACAATGGGTATTCTTCACACTCACGGGAAACCACGGAACACAGATCGGCCACGTCAGAAAGAGTGGCTTCCCTCCAGGCTGATCCATATTTTGTAATACATATTCCGGGTACCGCTATCATGGCATCCCGTTCCCTCCATGCGCTTCTTTTAAGTTCAGGCATGGGCTTATTACTTTGAAAACGATTAAACCGGCCGCGGGCGGAACTTCCGGGCATCTGTCTGCCTGACGGGAAACCATAACCACTATCTGTACTGGTATCTATATTACTATCACTATTGCTGCCCGTAGCAGTGGATTCCCTGTATGGTTTCTTAAGGCTCTTAAGGTCGCTTTTGGTGAGTTTGGTCTGCAAGGTAAACAACAGGGTATGTAATGCCGGATGTTTTGCGTGGCTGGCAGCAGTGTTCATGTAAGCATTCAATTTGCCAGAGATAACATTCAGCCGCTGTGTTGACATATCCTGTTCAATATAGGTATAGCATGTTTGATCCGGGTATGCGGCCATGCCTGGCACCCACATATTGTCAGGAGCGTCTATAGCATCTGCCCCTACCCGGCGGTGGTTTTTCCCATCTGTGTTCCCACTGCTGCCCGGGGAACCGGTATCTGTATTCCTGTCATGTCCCTGAGAGCTTTCCGGCTCTTTTTCTTTCGAGTTATTTCTCTCTGAATCTTCCTCGTTCGTATTCTCATCAGAAGAGATCCACGCCCTGGAAATCTGCGGAACCCCGTCCATGATGCTTGATCTGGTAAAAAGCGCATCAGAGAAAAAGACGGTACCCTCATGCAGACGGTTTGACCGCAGTGCAAGGATTTTCTCATGCAGATCGAGCACAATCCCGTCAGGTCCCATGCCAACTTCAGACTGAAAATGGAAACGGGTATCCTTCACGCTTGACAGCATAAAAGCGTGGAGATCACGCGCGGCAACAAAGTGGGATATATTGGTAGGGGCAGTGAAGCTGTCAAATCTCTTTCTGATTTCGTGAACGGCATTCTTATCAATATGTTTACCAGCTACCGGGGTGCCAGACAATGCATTAAGCCGCTGTTCTACAAAGTCCGCTCCTTTTTGGGTAAGAAAGTAAACGTTTTGGTTTTCTCCAGGCTGGATGCTCTTATCCACCTCAAGCACATCCTCTCTCACAAGCCGGTTTAAAAACACAAGCTCACATTCGGGCTTCGCTGCGGGGGTGATTCCTGTGGCACACAGCTGCTGGACCGTGATCCCATAATAATACATGCAGTATGACAATACACATATCTGCTTTGATTTCCTGCAATGCAGATCAAATTCGGGATCGCAGAACATCATGTGAAGCATGTGCTCATAGGAATAGTGGCAGCGCTCCAGATAATAGGCTTTCTCTTTGGCATCCTGCTGTGTTTTCCGGGGAGCCGTTCTTCTTATTCGCTTTGAACTCATAGTGGGCATTATCCTCCTTATTTTCCTTCTGGGTTTCATATCCGGATGATAGGCTTAAACCGATAGGAAAAGTCAAGCAGGATAGGGAATTTCCGGGGAGCCGTAATAAATATATTTTCTTGGGGTTAGTTAGGAAAAATTAAAGGCTTTCCTCTGTGTACCGGGCTAACCAATGCATGGGGTGTAACAAGAGAATGTAATCTATTGTCTCGCCTCGTTTTTCCTATTTCCTTGACCTGACTTACAATACATCCATATAGAATAAAATGCATGTGTATCATAAAAAGAAATAGCCTTGTTTCCGGGATATTCTATGCTATTTGGTATTTTATAGGAAAACACAAAAGCAATTAAATGAGATGTTCAACAGATCATACGTGCATATCATTTCATGTTAGGATAGATAAACATGAAATTTGAAAGAGCTTACACTTTTAAATCCTCAAAAAACCCTTCTTCAGTGTTTTATGGTAAAACAGTGACAAATAATGATAGTATGATTGCGCATCTGTTTGAGGTCGTATTAAATAAGAAAATATATAGGAAAATACAAAAGAATACAATAAATATAATGAAAAATACAACACCACAATAACGTATAAATAAAAAATATGCAGCAGTTCTTTGATAAAACCGCTGCATATTTGATTAAAAATTAAATATTATTGTGCCAAAATCCGTAAGAAATGCAATAGGTGTGGCTTGATAATGGGATATTATATGCCTTGAGGAAAAGAGATTGTATGGCTGGCATTATAATGTCATAAAACTGATTTGCCAGCTGTTCGTTCCCGTCAAAGAAAAAATTGATAGTGTCCTGATATATGGATAAGATATATGCCTTGACGCGGTATCTGTGAGGTAGATTGTTCATCATCATAACCATACGAGATAGCAGGGTATCAGGGGAATAATTTGTATCTAATGATCCCGATGGAAGGCAGACAGTAATAATACATCCAATCTTGTGAATTTCCATTCCTGTTTTATACCGAAAATCGAATTGATAGTAGCCGCTGGTAATAACGTTGTCTGTTAGATCCTCATTAACTTTCTCAGGATGATTTGAGTGTGCCAGGACACTATAAAGGATGCTTGTCAGGTTTATTTTGCGTAAAACTTCTTTTGTGCATTTAGCTGCATAATTATTGTACCATTTAGGGTAGTCCGGCATGGTAGCATAAGAGATCTCTTTGATGTTCATGTGGGCCAGCAGATCCCGGAAGGTGTCCACATGAAATATAGTAGCCAGCAGGATATCCACCGGGAAGACTTTTTTAAAGCTGCATCCGTGGTTATCCAATAAATCGGAACAGGCCATGGAATGGAAAGTACAGACAATTTGATCATGGGATGGATTAGTTAACAGGGTATCAAAATAAGAGCACCCCATGAGGTCCAGATCATAAAAGTAATATTTCCCAGAAGAAGAAAAGTAAAGTACAAATCCATTTTCATCATACCAGATAGCCGGCAGTAGACATATGAAGTTGCTGCAGGAGGCCTCAGAACATATCGTTCGACCATCGGTTCTTTCCATGTGGATGATATCACCGCTTGAAACAAATTCAGTTATATTCTCGCGGTATGAAAAACCTGGTTCTGTTATAACTGGAGATTTTTCAGACTGAGCATCTTTCTCTAAACGTTCAGGCGATTTCTTCACTTTTGATTTTGGTGGTTTGTTTTTTGAGGAAGCAGACGAATCAATTACTTGGTCTTTTTCTGCATGCTGTTTTTTTGAATTGGCAGCAGCAGATAATGTCTCAGCGTTTGATGCTTCTTCAGATGGTGTTTCTTTTTCAATATGAACCGGCTCGGTGGCTATTTCCTCGCCTGTTGTTATGTCCGGGAACTCCTGTGGATCATAAAACTCAGAGGAGTATTCTGCAGGATCAGTTTCGGGTGAAGCAGCAGGAATGCCATATATATCACCCATATCCAGAGGAATTTCTCCGTCATAAATTTCTTCTTCGTAGGGCATAGCATCATATGGAGCCGTACATTCATAGGCATATTCCGGGATATCTAAAGGTGGCTCTACCTCATAGATTTCGGGGTTCGTATTTTCCGGTAAATCACGAACATCGGTATAAGATGGCTCTGCATCTGTCTCCTCTGAATTTAAAGTATCCTTATTGGATTCCTCTTTTATTTTGTCTATGTCTGTTGGAATATCGGCATTTAAAGTATCGGTTCGTGTTTTATCATCAGATACGAACGTGTCAGGACCGTCTTCCTTAGAGTTTTTTGTATCGCTTGACGGTTGAAGATTATACGATGCACTTGTAACTTCCATTTTACCATCTGGCTTCGATTTATTTTCATTAGAAGCCTTATCGAGAGCCTCCCTTTTTTCATCATCAAACTTGATAGGTCGGCCCACTAAAGACGGAAGAGGAGGAATGTACTGATACATTTCTTGTAACTCTGAAACACTCTTTTCAAACATTACATCGGTTATGTAGTCGATGCTGATACCATAGATCGCTTCAAGCTTTAAGGAAATGAGAGATGAAAGTTCACCACTATATTCTGCTCTAAGTAGTGGGACCAGTTCCGTATCTCCAGCCTGTGCAGCATTTTTCAGGTAGGACACAAAATCATTTAAGAACTGTTCCTTGGTTCGGTCACCGTATCCCTTACAGTTCCAGAGATATTCATAAATATAATAATTCAAAGGTATAACAAGAGCATCTCCAATCATGTAGTCTCGAGCAAGACGATCACATGACCAAAACGCCATGCCAGGATTAATAAAGGGCATTTTTTCATATGAATAGTTTTCATCCATCATACGTCGTAATACAATATCTTCCTGTTTTTTTCGTGCGTTCGTGTATCCACTGCTATATTTGCACATCCGGCATGCATTGCTTTCGATATCATAAGTTCTTACATATGATAGAGCTTTTGTACATAAATGATGGCAGTTTTTACATCCTGCTCGCTTTGAAAGCTTTTTTTTCTTATCATCTGTAATTCTGCTTCCACCAAACAAATGGTATTGTGTGGAGTATAGCATATAATAGGATTCAAATTTAATTGCATCATATCCAAGAGCCGTGCACATTCGATAGTAAAATTCCTGCATTTGATCGACGGTGAGCTTGTCAGACAGATAAAACAGGCATATATGTTTATCCATGTTATTTAGGGAACCTCCTTTTGTTTTGTCCCATTATAGGCCGAAATATAGGGCAAAAGTCAAACAGGAATTCCTGTTTGACTTTTGCATGATATCTTAAAGTTGGTATGTTTTTTGGAACGGTTGGGAATTTCGTTGTGTAAAAAATGAAAAAATGATATAATAAGACCATACAAAAAGCAGTACATGCATTAGCACGGCAGGCGGTTTGCCCTCATTACGGGGGCTGTGTGCGCCCCCAGTAAAAAGAAAGGGGGCGATAGCATGGTTACATATCCAGAATTATTTCAGTTTTGCTTATTGATCGTTGCTATTATAAGTCTGATTACTCAGATTTTTAACAATAAAAAATAACCTCCCCTTCCAAAGATCGGTTATTTTTTAGCATCACTTTGGCAAACCGTCTACGGTATTGCTTTTTGTATTTTTATTATATTAGAATAGTTTCTAAATGTCAATAAGTTGACAATTTTGAGTGCCAAATACTTGACAAAATAGTTTTTATGTGAATAGCAAAGTATCATTGGAAACTTTTGCTTAATATCATTATGCGGATTTAAGGAATTATTTTTTCTTCAGGAGAACATAATTCCACACCTCGTCAATGCTGGCTGGAACCGGTTTATGAATTTTCGTGGTTAAAAAATCAGTAAGTCGGACACAATTTCCGAAGATGGAAACCGGACATTTGTGTTTTCCTGATCGAAACACAATGACAGTGGAATGCAGGTCTGTGATCTGAAAAATTTCCAATATATCCTTATACGGAATATCATATGTCTGCGTTTTTTCAGTAGCATCAGATGTGCATATAAAGCAGATGAAGTTTTGAACAGGAATATTTTGATCAAACAAATTCACTATCCGAATCATATCCGGAAGAAATTCTATCTTTGTAGTCGCTTTCACTGTTTCACATTGTAGTTCTCCATCAGTTCTTCGTTTGACGATACACATTATAATAAGAAAGAATACGCTACATATTAAGACGACAGGGCGTATTCCATATAAAGCAATCCCTATTCCGTTTGCAGCACACAGCGATATCAAAGTGATCAAAATCAGCTGTTTGGGCAGCAGTGTTTTTCGATAAAGAAAGCTTTGATCAAATCCTTTTATTTCTATCATTATAATTTCCTTTTTAAATAATCGAACTTCTATGTTTTTTTCATAATAACAGAAAAAAGAGTATAAGAAAAGGAATTTGTGATATACACATTTTTTATGGAAACATATTGCAGAAAACTATAGAAAAATATTCGATATTAGATGCAGAAAAGCATTACCAATGTTATAATTAGTGCACCATAACAAAATATCATAAGGGATGACATAGATGAAAATCAACAATTTTGATGAGGAAAAAGCAGAACTTTTAAGAGAAATTGCATTTGTAAAAAGAGAAATATATGAGCTGGAAAAGGAAGAGGATTTCAAGGAAGCCAGAATTTTTACAAACAATTACCTGAAAGATAGCTGCATATACAAGAGACTACCAATATCGTATTTAAAAACTGTGTATCACCTGAAAAATGACGAAATAGTAAATCTGCTTTCTTTTTCATTTGAAAATGAAATGATTATAAAACTTTTTAGCCAGATAAGGGAACACAATAAGTCATCTTGTATCGGTTTTGCAGTTATGAACTGTTCCGCAGTTTATCGAAAAGATGGGGGATATGTTTTGCAGCTTTCTGATCCGTTCTTTGATTTGAAAGGATTTGTGTATCATCTTCCGCGTGATCTTAAACCGGAAACAATTGCAAATACTATGGTACAGATAAAAATTGTGCTTGATGAAAATGTATTAAACACTCATAAAGCGAAACTTCTGGACATATGTCCGCTTCCATATTGGATATATGGGACTATAAAAGGGAATTCAAAAATTGAATTGGAGTCACCAGATTACGAGATCACAAAATCCCTTGAAGCAGTAAGGGGAAGAGAAAAATGTATTTCTGCAGGATTATCCTGGGCGCATGAAATGGTTCGTGAGCATGGAATGTATGAGCCTTCCCCTGAAAATAAAGAAGAATTTCTGAACCACGGTTATATATATGTAAGGGGACTGTACCGACAATATGTTTTGGTGTTTGTTGATGACAGGATAGAAGCTGTTGTTACGGAAGAGGGAAAATTGAGTGAATCATACCAGAAGCACTGGTATGATAATGGAATATGGGAATGGCAATGTCCTGAAGGGGATGCGGTTAAGTGTATTGATGTGTACCCACCGTTACTTAAGTATATTCCATAGAAAATCGGAAATAAAAGAAATCAGAGCTGCAGTGCAAAAATGAACGTTTGCATTGCAGCTTTTTGTTTTGCTGTTTGACTTTTTATCTGGGTTTATGCCTATTATTTTAAAACAATACAACAAAAGGAGAATAACAGATGGAAAACGAAACTATTTCTTGCAAGGATGTCTTTAAATTTATTTTCTTGAAAAAACATAGTATTGCACAACTTTGTGATTACTATGGAAATCCTCAAGATGTAAGAGATCATTTACAACTGTTATCTGATAGCAATCGGTTGTTAGCTATCTCTTTAAAAAATAATATCCGTGTGCTTAATCAGATGATTGAAGAAGATTTTCGGCGATATCAAGAAGCCTATGAGGAATATCTTTCACAAAAACAAATTGGTATCAGTAGGTGCGTAGATTGTCCATTCGGTAACGGAGAAGGTGGATGTACTATACCTTCTTGCGATTTTCCATTTGGCGAGTTAACCGACTCCTGATGCTGTCAGGAGCTTAACTGAGCAGCTGTCCCTCTTACGATGAGAGCTACGGGGTTATCGCCCGGATACAGCTGGCACCTGATTGACACTAGGACAATTATATCATGGGCTTCCTAAGCCTATTGAACAATATTTATTTTGTAACTTATTAACCAAGATACATGTATTTATGTATCTAAAAGATATTATACGAGGAGGATTGCAAATGAAAGAGGTATTGGTCAGCTTTCCACTGACCGGAAGAAAAGGAAAAGATGTCAAAAAGAAAGGAGAATCAAATTTATTAGATATTTGTTCAATGATAGCTTTACCTTCTGATAATGGAAGATATGATTATTTAAAGTCTATCAGGCAAAATGCATCAGGCATTGTAGTAAAGGATCGCAAAGAAAACCATTATGAATTATCAACAATATGGTATCGCCCGTGGAGATTGGATGAGGTTTCTTTTATTGCTGCCAATGTTATAGAAGAGAATGAGTATGTAAAAAATTGTGTTCATGTTCTGTGTGAATATTACGACAGCGGGAAAATCTACAAATGCTGTGTTGTTGTTCCACAAGAGGAATATTATGAGAAAATAAAAGATTTCCATAATGATGCAGATCATGAGAAATACATTATCGGAACATGTATAAGGAAAAATTATACGGTACCTGGCAAAAGTAAGTACAACAAACGTTCCCATTGTGTTCGTCAAACGGAATCCATTCAAAAGCAGAGAACGAAAATGTTAAATTTCTGTTTAATTGAAAGGGAAAAGCAGCAGGAGGAAAATTGAACTATGAATTTGATTGAAGCATATGGGAAAAAGATTACAGCAGCCGAGTATGTAAAAAGAGAGGTACTTGCCTGCGGTGGAAAGGCCGCATGCTCAAAAGCGGATCTGGGAGCAATTGCTGAGGAACATGGACTGAAAATGCCAATCTGGAAATATTCAAAAGAAGAAATATATGATGCATTGATGGAAAGTGGAAAGTATACCCCTGAGCAGATTGCGGAAAAATATCAAATTGGAATTCCTGGAAAAGTATATCTGGATCGGTTCCGTTTCGATCCAAGACTTACTAAGCTGTTACGAAAGAGCGGATTTTTGAGAGTTGTTGGTTTTAGAAAATATAAAAGAGGGAAAAAACTTTTTAAGGAACCTTTATATGATGCTTTTCAATATGAAAAAATGAACTCTGAGCAGTTAGATCCAGAGTTGGAAAAGGCAAAAAAACTACTTATAGAGATGCTTAAAAAATCGAATATTAGATGATAATTCAGAATTACTTACATCCAAAGCAAGGAATCTTGTAAAAAAATTGGAATATTTCAGGGTATAAAAAATCCCAGCATCATTTATATGTGGATGGTGCTGGGATTTTTTATGTTTGCCAATAAATATTATTTTGATTGATTTACTATTATAAATTTTCATTTTTTGATCATTCCATTTGTTACGTTGCTTAGCCAATTTTCGGCTGCGGTGGAAGCTTCCCTTCTCTTTTCGTCACTTACGTTAGCATATCTTGCCGTTGTATTCACGGATTTGTGGCCAAGGGCATTTTGTGCTAGGTAGATGTCTCCTGTCGAGTTGTAAATGCCGGTAGCATATGTGCTACGCAACTTGTGTGGTGTTATATGTTTGTTCTTTACGGCGACGGAAGCGTATTTTTTTACCATGCGTTGCACAGAGCGCGGAGTGATTCTTGTACCATTACGCGATATAAAAAGGGCAGTAGTAGGTTCATCCAGGTCCATATCTTCGCGCTCATCCATATATGCACTCAATAATTCAGCGCATTTTTTATCAAAATAGACATTCTGGAATTTCCTACCCTTTCTTTCAAGATAAACACTGTTTTCTTCCCAGTCAATATCATCTATGTCAATTCCAACACACTCCGAAATGCGGATTCCTGTGGAAAGCATTAGATAAACCATTGCCATGTCACGGGTTCTATATCTGTCGGAGAAAACCTGTTGACGTTCTGTAAGTCCAGCACCGGTAGTTATTACATCTAGCAGGAGAGAAATTTCATCATCAGAAAGGAAGGTGATCGGCTGTACGGTAATCTTTGGTGACGGGAAAGCAGCGGCAGGATTGTTTTTGATCAGGTTTTTGCCAAGCAGGTATTTATACAGCGCACGTATGGATGCCAGCTTGCGGGCACGGGAAGTATTATCATCCATAAATGTCTTCCCATTTTTCTCATAGCCATTTTGCAGTTTCATCATAATGTCCTCAAAGTCATCAGTATTCAGATGATCCAGAACATCCACGGTTATATCTTTTTTATTGTGTATAACAGGATTGATTTCTGTGATAATCTGAAAAATGATGGAAATGTCCCGTACATACTCATAGACAGTGAGCCGGCTGGAGTTCTTCATAGTGGACATATGCGAAACAAAACGTGTCATGTAATCTGGCAGATCATTTAAAAGTGATGTTGTTTTTTCTATAGCAGATAAGTTTCTTTTAACCTGATAATTTTTTTCTTCCATTTATTTTTCCCTCCGGTTAGTTTTTCAGAATGCTATGCAGCAAAATTGGTATAGCATGATTGGTAAGGATAAAATAGACAAATTGTTCGTATAATGAGCATATTGGTACTATTTGCCTGATTTTATCCAATTTGTGTCGCAAAATGATTATTTTGCGACGCAATATAAATATATAATACCACTATCCCATCTGGGTGTAAATGCTAAATGTACATTGTCACTTTGCATATAGATAATACAAAGATGCTGATATTGCATTCTGTTAATACAAAACAGCTGATTTATTTGCGTATAAATGATACAAAACAAGATTCTGTATTGGATGACCCACTTGTGGTTGATTTTAAATTGCTTTCACCAGTTTTATAGTCGATCTTGACCCCTGGCTGCACATTATAGGCGTACACGCAGAAGCAAATGCCTTTTCCTTTATCCTCAACAGAATATCCTTCCATAAGGACTCCGGATGCGAGCAGATTGTTTCCCTTAAAAATCGGTGTTACGCGATACAAAACGTGGTTCCCAGTTTTCTCTATCCCTTTAAGTCATGATAGTTTTCAATATTGTACTACATTTTCGAGGTATTTTTTCCGTTCCGCTGCAAAAGAGAGCAGTATTGTTTTCTGTTGAGCATCTGTCAGATGGTACCATTCTGCCAGACGCTCTTCGAGATGGTTTAATGCCGTCTGTAAATTTTCTGCTCTTGCAACCAACAAAGCCGGATCTTTGACTGCATAATCCGTTAAAAAATCTTCAACTGCTATCGCACGTATATCTCCAGGTGAGCAGATGTCGACAATGGTGTCTTTTAGTTCTGTTCCTTCGTAAACAATAGTAGCGTCTGACAACTCAGTTGCATTGTTTAAACCCCAACGACACGGGAAATCAATGCAGACAAAGATATCTCCTCCGTATAATGCAGGTTCAATATGCAGATTTCCTCCATCTCTAATAACTTTTTCGATCATTTCTAACATATTTTTTCTCCTTTTTTGCGAGGTATTTAACATTTGATTTATGTTCATAGACTGATGAGAGAGTAATATTGAATGGAATTTCAACCTACTGCACATATTTTATTCTTCTATTTCTGGATCACACCTTTCTCCCTCAAAAAAACGTCCCTCAATGAGGAACGTTTTCAATGATTTTTATGCTTATTTTTCTGTCTTAAAGCTGTTATGCCCGGCAATCATCTTTTCTGCGAAATGAATCCATTCCTCATATGTCTCTGCTCCGCAGGCTTCTTTCCACCCATCCAGCTTGTTTTCCGTAAGGGGAAAGTAAATGACGGGATCAAAGTCCTCAAATGGTGTAAGGCTGCCGTATTCAATCAGTATTCTTTTTATTGTAATGTTTGCTTTACTTTATCAAGAGCTGGTTTTATCACAAGTTCTATAACTGCATCTCGCGTAATCTCTGCTGATTTTTCTAATACTTCCGTATCAGATATATCCGGTTCGTCGATGCCATGTGCAAATTTGAGATATTCGATGTCATCCAACTCAAGATATTCTTGAAGGGAACATGTTACTGATGAATCGTTATGCCACTGATCCACTAAATCTTCCCACTTTTCTCTTGATTTATCCAAATATTTTGCCATGAATTACTTTCCATACAATTTCAAATAATTTATGCCTTGGAAAACCCAGACATAAATTATTATTTAGCATGGGCTTTTTAGGCAAATTAATTCTATATATTCTGTTTCAACCATCGCCTTCATTACAGAAAGCGTCTTTTTGAATATTTTCATCAAACACAAGTTTCAACCATCATACAATGTTATTTTTAATACTTTTGGATGAGTATTCTATAGATCTTTCCGGATTTTTTTGATGATCCAAATAAGATCCCGGCTTTTCCATTGGTGTATACGGTCGTTCCCTTTTTGGTATATTTCCCTGAACAACCAACAGTTACAGATTTTATTTTAACGTTTTTGGCATATTTCTTGGAAATACCCGCGTAATCATATAGATTGATCTTATTATCTTCCGTGCTTTCCATAAGCGAGAAGTAGTTTGATTTAGATACATTGTATCTACTGCAATCAGTAAATATGTAATTTGGGTATTTCCCATTCATATACTGTTTATGATCACATAAAAATGCATCATCTGCATACCCCTTCATGAAATAATCCATAGATCCTGTCTCATCATCCATGGAAACATCGCAATAATACCATTTTCCATCAAGTTTAACCAGATTCCACATGTGGCCTACAGAAGATCCGCTTTCAAATCCATCGGCACATACGGTTTCAACTCCAAGCTGGTTTAACAGGTTGGCATATATAATAGAATACTCGTCACATTTTGCAAGTCCACTCTCCAGACATTCAGATAAGGATCGGCCTTTTCCAAGATCATAACGCAGATGATCACATAACCACTGATGAATCCATACGGCCTTTTCGATACCTGTAAGATTATCAATTTTAAAGGATGCAGCTAATGTTTTCCAGTCAATATCATTTATATTCCGGTACTTCTCTACCGTTGAACAAACCGAATATATTGTTCCGTTTGAGACAATACGGTTTGAAACATAAATTAAGGTTTGTGGAAATGTCTTTCCATTATCCATTTTATGAATAATTTCCTTACCCGCCTTTTCTGCTTCACTATAACTATAATAGTTTCCATAAGAGACGGAATATCCTTCTTGCTGATGATCTACGGCATTTTGTAATTCCTGAGCGGCAAAATTTTCATTTACTTCCGCCGAACAAATGCTGGATGAAAATAATACAACTATAATTCCTGTTAAAAATGTAAGAATTGTTTTTTTCATAATCAAGTATCTCCTTCCCTTTACCTGATTATGGTATATCATATAAAAGAAGGAGATACAAGAAATATAGAACAAATAAAATTGATAACTATATTATAGTTTTACTTTTTTGATAGGACTCCATTTTCCGTAATAGTAGGTTTTCCCAATCTTTTTATAAGGACGCACGCGAACATAAATGGTTCCGGAATTTACCGTATGCAATTTACGGGACAGCTTTGTAGTATGCACATCTCCCCAGTTTTGAAAATTCTTATGGTGAGAATATCGGATCTGGTAACCGGTTGCTCCATTTGACTTCTTGTATGTAATACTAAAGTAGCTGGAATTTACTCTTTTCAGTTTAGTAATTTTTGTTGCAGCTGTCTTTGTGGAAATCCATTTTGCATACAGATCGACAGGAGAATCTACCTTTTTGCTAAAATTGTATTTAACTCCGGCATATGTATACCATCCGGCAAAATAATGGTTTTTAAGCTTCGGATTTGCAGGTTTCTTGATGCACTCTCCTGCTTTTACCGTTGCTTTTGTTTCGCGTCCGTTTACATTGACACGATTATCCCGATAGTGGAAAATCACCTCGTAAGTTCCGCTTCCAGTGGAATTTTCATTGTTTCCGATTTCGGATGATGTTTTGCCGTTCAAAGTAACATCTTTTCCATAGCTGTTCAATATTTTAGAGATGGTTGTATAAGTGAGGGAATCTGCAGGAACAAGAATATATACTTTAGTACCTGTATAAGCATCTTTTGCACTTGATACAACAGAGGAATCTACCTTATTCTCTCCGGTTGCTGAGGTACAGTTGTAAAAGGCATAGTCCATCTTTGTAACCCCATATGGCACAGATGGAAGTTTATTTAATTTACCGCACCCATAAAGGGCATAGGAAATATCTGTTGCGTTGTATGGAAGTCTGTTAAGCGATGTAAGATTGCTGCACTGATAGAAAAGATATGACGCATCTCCGTCACTCGCTTTAACAGATTCACCAAGATTTACAATGCTGATAGCTGTATTTCCGGAAAATACTCCACTTGAAGCAGTTGATTTTCCGAGAATCGTATCATAACGTTTCCCATTAATTGCATAAGTATCTTCCACACGGACAGAAGAACTGTTGCCAGTATATTTTACGAGAGTAACTGTACCCTTGGTATCATTTACAATAACGTCAAACCCGTCAACAAGTCCAGAAACTACTTTCTGGTTATTAGATGTAGTGTTGTTTGTGTTATTGTTATTTGGATTGTTTGTATTATTGTTTTGATTGTTGTTTGCATTATTGTTATTATCCGGATTGGTAATAACTCCTGTGGAATGCACATATGCACTTAATTCCGGATATCCATATCCAAAAGTCGAATCTTTTCCGCTGCCACCACCAATAAAGGTCTTAGAAGTATTGCGAATCAGAATAGATTCAGCATTGCTTGCAGAGTAAGATGGATCATAACTGTAAATGTGGGCAAGAGCTGCCGACACAAATGCTGTAGATTGGGAAGTACCAGACATAATGCATGTTCCATCACCCAAGGATAAGTATTCTGCACTCCAGTTATTGGAAGCAGATGCCTTTGACATATTCATGCTTGATGCTTCGATACCACGGATATAACGTCCAGGTGCAGTAAAATCCACACATGATCCGGTCAGAGATTGGGAATATGCACCCCAGCTTCCACCATTTTGCGCAATCCCGGATACAGCCAATGTTTTGTCATAATTTGCCGGATAGGAATCGTCAGCAGTCATTGCCGGATAAGAAGAATTTTTATTGCCGGCAGAGGTTACGACGAGAATTCCTTTGGAATACAAAGCATCGATATATGGATTGATATAAGATGCAATCTGATCCATCTGGTTGCTGTCAAGCGTGCAGATAGAAAGAGACAAGTTTACCACATTGATACCAGCAGGATTAGATACAATGTACTGTAAAGCTGCAGCAAGTCTGGAAGCGGTAAATCCTCCATTAGAATCCACTGCTTTAACAGGTACAATTTTGACATTGGATGGAGTGTTATTTGCAATGATACTTGCAATAAATGTTCCGTGCCCATAATCATCAATCGCGCTTGATGCCTGGGAAAGAACATTATAGCCGTTGATCACACGTCCAGGGAATCTGGAAGAAAAGTTACTTCCACTGTCAACACCGGAATCCACTACTGCTACCCCAACCTGACTAATGGTGGCAGCACTTTGTGCTCCAACAATGTTGTTTGATGATACAGTGAGTCCCATGATCTCGGGGCTTGTAGTCAAAGAAACAGTATTTGTTGAATCTGATACGGTTGCCCCATATTCTCCGATAACATCTGGGGAATATGTGACATTTGAAGAATCTACCATGTCATCATCGTAAAGCTTATCCGGGTATACGGTATATCCATCAGCTTTAAAACTTTCATATGCTGCAGCGGCATCATCCGGAGAGTCAAATGACATAAGGGAAATTCCACCACTCGCAGAAATTTTTCTTGCACCATGGTAGTTACGGAAAGATTCTCCCGACACAAACAGGCGTTTTGATGAAAAAAGAGAGGATACTTTAAAACCATCCCCTTCTTTCTCAACCTGGTACCCTTTGCTCTTGAAATATGAACTTACAGAAGATGCGCTTTTTAATGAATGAGCTTTTAAGGGCGATACCTTTACGATATCATCAAGATCAACAGATTCTCCATCGGCTTCGATGGACCCGTCTTTTAAGATTGTCAGAGAGTCTATCCCTGGCTGATCATCTGCAACCATATCAAGAATTGATACTTCTCTTGGAACAGATAAATTTGCTGCTTTTGCGCTGTCCGGAACTATAAAAGTGGCACACAGCGAAAAAGCCAAAAACATTGCTAAAGTTTTCTTTTTCATACTCTTTTACTCCTTTCGTATGGTGAAACGATTTTAACCATAAACCCATAGAAAAAGTCAAGCCTGATTGTAAAAAAATAATGTTCTGTTATTCTTTACATTGATTCCGATGATGATATGATATAGATATAACATTGGAGGAAAAAATATGGGAAAAAATATAGATTTTAAGGAACACATAAACAAATTTCAGGAAATCGAAAGATCAAAAAATTTATTTCAAAATTTTATGGATGAGTTGGAAAAGGACATTGATCTTACCGGGGTATTGCAGAATGAAAAAATCAAAGAAGAATATAGATTTCTTGATTTCAAAGGATCGCCAGCTGATCGAATAAAAAAATACGCTCCTCTCATTAAAGAGGAAATAATCAGAATGCAGGATCTCTCGGTGGAGACTGAGGAATATTCGGTAGTATGGGATAAAATGAATTTCCTGCTAGATAAATATACACAGGCAGTTGGAGAACTGGTACCTTTTTCAGAAGATGAATTATCCACCCCATGCGTATGTAAAAATCAGGAAGATGTATTAAAACAAATCAATGAATTGATGGACTACTCCATGGAACAGGATATTTCTGAAAATAATCTGAAAATTTCAGAAAAGCTTACTTTGATTTATCCGTTGGGTATATTGCTGCTTGGATTATAGATTTATTTTGGAAACCAGCGGTAATACAAAAGAAACTCCAATACTCCACCATCGCATATACCAAGAACGTCAGGGAAATACCTAAAATCGCCCAGACTTTTGTAAGTCTGAGCGATCCCTTTGAAACTATAATTTTTTTAATTCCATTCTGATCTTAAGCTCAGAATGGATTTTTTTACAGTTTCCAATCAAGTTTTCAAATTCCATCCGGTGGATATTATTTTCAATATCCATCAGATAGCCATGAATTTTGGTTTCGGAAGCGATTACTTCGTCACTTCCGTAACCAAAATCACTTTCATTTCTCAGGTGTTCCATAACAGAACGCACAGCCTCAATTGCTTCACGGTTGTTGCATTCGTTTACACCTGTATAAAGAATCAAAGCCTTCATATAGGCTTCTTTGCCGTGCAAAATCGCACTGTTATTATATACTTGCTTTTTTTTAAATAAAATTTTTCCTAACATATTTTCCTCCTAAAAACAGATACACCTAACTTATAGGTGCATAATTACACCCATGAGGTGCATCCGTCTTTATGACGGATTAACTAAAAAACATAGTGATAATTACAAATCTTCTGGATAATAGGTCTCAATGACCTTATCATCTTCATTGTCGTAAATTTCCACTTGTTCCTTGGAATTGAGAGTTTCCGTCTGAGCATAAAAGCGTGCATCTTTTATAAACGCACAACCCATGCGGTCGCTTCCATCCACGATAATGGAATATCGTGGTTCTTTTAATGCTTCCAAAATAGCTTTTTCGTCCATAACAACTTTCCTTTCTCTGGTATCGGTTAAATAACATTTTATGAAGCTAAGCAAACCATGCGTTGAAACTGCATGAGAATCTCTTTTGTGGTCTCATCCTTGTATGTAGAATAATCCCACAAATCAGCTCTTACCGCCCAATTTGTACATCTTTGTACAAGTTGAGCAAACCGTTTATCAATACCATCGCCACACAGTATTTGTGTTTTGTTGTGACGATAATATTGCATTGCTTGTTTCACCACCATATTAAAAGTTGCGGAACAATCGTTTTTTACCTTCATCATAAAAACCTTCTTTCTTCCCGCAACTAAAACGGCGGGACTGCTCTAAATAATTTTTTTATTTACGCCATCATAAAAACCTTTTATAGTTTTTACAGTGGCTTTGCTCACGCCTTTTACAGACTTGAGCTTTTTACAGCCCTCGAAAATTTTGTATGCATTTCGAAGGTTATTTGACAACTTAACCGTTGTCAGGTTTTTGCATCCGTTGAATGCATAATTTGCATTGATTACAGATGCCGGCACACCGTTTACTTTTTTTAAATTGGAACATCCCATGAACGTTTTGTTCAAATAGGTGATGTCCCAAGGAAGGGATTTAATTGTAGTAAGATTCTTGCATCCAAAGAACATTTTATAGGCATTACCCTTGATTGTCCGGACGCTTTTCCCAAAAGAAACGGTTTTAATTTTGTTGTTGCCATAAAACAATGTCTTATATGCAACAACCTGGTAAGGAGTACCGTTTACTTTTACAGTGTTTGGCACACTTACTGTTGACTTATTTCCAATGTAGGAAATAAGTGTGATTTCCCTCTTTGTATTGTTCAGCTTATATTCCCAGGCTGAACGGACGGCAGAAGAGACACCGTCACTTGTCTGCTGTTTCACCGAAGCATTTGCCTCTGGCTTAACAGCAGGTACTACAACATCAGTTGTGGTACTTGGAGTGGATACATATATATATTCCACTCTGCTTTCAGAATTACTTCCCGTAGGCTTTGAAGAATTCTGATCTTTGTCTCCTGATGGAGTCGGAGCCGGAGTTGTTGAATCTGCTTTTGTATCAGATTTTGAAGTATCCGGTGTTGGTACAACGTCTGTTTTGGTATCTGTTGTACCGGTTGCTCCATTATCCTTGTTGTTGTCAGGAGTTGGAGCCGGTGATGGTGTTGGTGTTGGTGATGGTGATGGAGCTGGGCCGAAGGACTCGGTTGCTGTATCCACACTATAACTTGTAGATGCATATACATTTGTAGCTCCACTTACCATTACCATTACCATTGCCATTACCATTACTGCTACTTTCTTTAACATAAAAAACCTTCTTTCTTTCCGCATCTAAGACGGCGGAACTGCCATTAAAATTTTTGACTTTTTTCTGCAAAAAACTTTACATAAAACAAACAAGTATGCGAAAAACATTTATAACAATAAAATTATTTCCTGTTATCACCATCAAATGACAGATCAACGGGAATAATAAAACCGTTTTCAATGCTTTCATACTAATTATCTTTTGCTATGCTTTTTGACAATAAAAAAGCCAGCCCATAAAACTGGACCGGCAAAAAGCCAAATGTCAAGAACCTCGAAGAGATTCTTTAAAAAATATAAAAAGTTATACATATTATATATCATATTTGATTAAAAAATGCAACCTTGATTTAATTTATTAGAAGATATAAGCAATTTAGGCATTAAAGATTGCTTCCATTAAGATTTATTCTCTGTTAAAAAATAACAGGGGCTCCATAAGTAAGAGTCCCTGTTAAGCAA
>ULPZ01047247.1_pt1 | contig 24394 bp, 28 predicted proteins | sample 1953991 | NCBI WGS metagenome assembly ULPZ01 (sample SAMEA4835642, study PRJEB28245) | human gut metagenome | biome: gut microbiome; material: fecal sample | place: Denmark | collected 2008
GATTGAAGATGGAGTGATAAAATATAGTTATGGGGTATGAATGAGAAAGAAATCCTGCAAGAAATAATCGAGTGGCTTGGAAACAATACCAGCTACCTTTCTACAAGAACAGACTATGCTAGAGGATATAAAGACGGCATAGAACAAGCAAAAGTGATAGTTAAAAGTATCATCAATGAACATAATCCAGATTTATTAGCATGCTATTAGAACATCCTGTATATGTTCAGTAATAAATTATTTTATTATGAAAGTTTCCTATTCACGAAACTTCTGTTACCTTTGCAATAGATTTAAAATAAGATATGGCTGTATTTCAACTAGTATTATTAGAAGATGCTAAGATTTTCCTTCAAGACTTACCAAAACAAGTGCTCAAAAAGATATTGTATAATGTTGATAGAATATCAAGTGGAGAAAAGAATAGTGAACTCTTCAAGAAGTTGGAAAACTCTGAAATATGGGAATTTCGCACTCTCTATAACGGAATAGCTTATCGTTTATTTGCTTTTTGGGATACAGACAATGAGACTTTAGTAGTTGCCACTCATGGAATCGTAAAGAAAACTCAAAAGACACCCAAAAAAGAGATAAAGCGTGCAGAAGCTATAATGAAACAATATTTTGAATTCAAAAAGGATAAGATATGAAACAGGTAGGAAATTTGAAACTCTATTCCTTAGATGAAGTAAAAGACGAACTTATAGGTAAAGTTGGTACTCCAGAGAGGGACGAACACGAACGAAAAGTATCTGAGGCTATGCACGCCTATCGTATAGGAGCTACTATCAGAGAAGCCCGAATTGAACAGAATCTAACACAAGAAGAACTTGGCAAGCGTGTTGGTGTAAAGAAAGCGCAGATTTCAAGAATTGAAAGAGGTTATAGTATTACAATTCCTACAATGAGCAGGATTTTTAAAGCGCTAGGAATTACTACTGGCACACTTGATTTAGGTTCTTTAGGAAAAGTTGCTCTTTGGTAAAATAACTGTCAAAAAAAGAACTTTTAAAAAAAGCGTAATTACATTTAGTAGTTACGCTTTTTTTATTTGGATAAATATGATTGAAACTCAAACATATTTATTAACTTTGCATAATAACCCAACCACCGTATGAAGGAGTACGGAACAAAACTATGGACGAAATAACCGCTATACTCGACCCGTCAAGAAACGTAACGGACATTATCAATGACCTCAAGCAAAAGAGCATTGACATACCCGAATGGGACAAGTTAATAAACGACTATGAACCTACCAAGCATAAGATTGTTCGAGACCATTGCAACCGAAAGGACAAGGAACGTTCTGACGGTGTTATCGAAATAGCTTCCCGTATTCACATTGGTCTCGAAAAGCTGCTCACCAAACGAATGACGGAATTCATGTTCGCCATCCCGGTGAAACGAATCTATCATAACATTGAAGGCAATGAGACCAGACAACAAATTGCAAAAGCCATCGAAGCTATCTACAAGTACGCACGCATTGACTCCGAAAACATCAAACGTGGCGTGGCTTATTTTGCTTCCTGTGAGATATTCACCATCTGGTATTCTGTTCAGAAGGATAACACATTGTATGGCTTCGAAAGCAAGTACAAGCTGAAGTACAAGACATATTCCCCTATGGACGGAGTATTGCTCTACCCGTTAATCGATGAACTTGGCGACATGTTGGCCATGTCCTTCCAATACAAGAAGAAGGTGAAGGATGTGGAAATAATATACTTTGAAACCTACACCGCAAACCATCACTACCTGTGGAAACAGGCAGGAAACGGCTGGGAACTTGTCATGTCCGAACCTGTCAGCCTGCTCAAGATACCCGGTGCGTACGCTTGCAGGCCGGAGCCCATCTATCATGGACTTTCGCACATCCGGGAGGAAATAGAATACACATTGTCCAGAAACAGCGATGTGATAGCCTACAATTCATCGCCCATACTGAAGGTGGTAGGAGACTTGGCTGGAAATGATAACAAGGGAGAAAGCCGCAGGGTTTATCAGCTAAAGAATGGAGGAGATATTGCTTACGTCTCATGGAACCAAGCTATCGATGCGTTGAAGTATCATGCGGACACATTGCTTAAGTTGTTCTTCATGCAGTCGCAGATGCCGGATGTGTCATTTGAGAATATGAAATCTCTTGGAAGCATCGGGTATGACGCAAGGCAAATGCTTCTTACCGACGCCCATCTGAAAGTAGGTGATGAAAGCGGCCCGTGGATTGAGTTCCTTGAGCGTGAATGCAGTGTCGTCAAGCAGTTCTTGAAAATGATGAAAACCTCTTGGGCAAAAGAAGTAGATAATGTCGAGGTTGAACACGTCATCACGCCATTCATACAGAATGACGAAACGGCCATGATTACCCGATTGCAGAAAGGGAATGGAGGAAAGGCCATTTTCAGCCAGCTTGAATCCATTAAAATGGCCGGTTACTCCAATGACCCTGAAAAGACTTTGAAGCAGATCCAGAAAGAGGATGCTGAAAACTCCAAAATTAGTGTTAGTAACATATTAAACGAAGCGTCAATTTGATAACTCATTTTAATATACAATAGTATGAAAGATGTAAGTTTTGAACAGAAAAATGGCTTATATGTAGCCGATTTTGTATCCGAAGGGCCATGCGTCATTCAAGTGGATAATGGAAATGTCGAGCCGTTGAAAATTTATAGGTACATGCCTGATATGGAACCGAGCTTTTATGACGTGATTCCACTCGACAATCCTAAAAAACGAATAATAGACCTTGATGTTCCATCTGGAATGATGATTCGCATTATCAGCAATACTGCTGTTTCCGCAGCAAAGATGGTGGTATTGCCTAAATTGAGTGGTGGAGATGGTTCATCTATAACAGGGGCGACAGCCACGGTAGATGGCAACACGGGTACACCGGAGGTAACGGTAGGACTTGACGATGGCAATCTTAATTTTGCCTTCAAGAACCTTAAAGGAGAGAAAGGAGACACCGGCGCAGCTGGTGCCCAAGGAGAAGCAGGGACAAAGGGTGATAAAGGAGATGCTGGAACAACTCCTGTCGTTACAGCTACGGCAACTGTTGACGGTAATACAGGCACTCCGAGCGTTGAAGTCACAAAGAGCGGTACGGCTGAAGCTCCTTCATTTGCATTTGCATTTAAGAATTTAAAAGGAGAAAAAGGTGATACCGGTCCGTCAGGAGCAACTGGCGCAAAGGGTGATAAAGGAGACGCAGGGTCTGCTGGCGCGAAAGGCGACAAGGGAGATACCGGAGCTAAAATTACGTCAATAGAATTAAATATAACTGGAGGTACAATTGCCGGAACTGCGCATCTTGATGATGAAAGCACTGCATCAATTAGCGGAACTTACACAGCTGGTTAAATTTAAACAAATAATAATGAAAAAATACATTGGAACAAAACAAGTAGAAGCAGAACCCATGAATATGGGGCAAGCTTATGAAAAGGGATTTTTGCAAGCAGGAAGAGTGCCCAGCAAAACGGAGCAAGACAAACCTGGCTATCATGTTAAGTATGCAGACGGTTACGAAAGTTGGTATCCAGCAGAACCGTTCGAAGCAGCATACCGCGATATTTCGGGTGGAATGGATTTTGGAGACGCCGTAACATTGCTTAAAGCCGGAAGTGCATTAAGAAGAAAAGGATGGAACGGAAAAGGGCTGTTCGTTGTTAAGCAAGTCCCGGCACATATTGAGGGCGATGTCATACCTAAGATGCAATCATTACCGCAGTATGCTAAGGAACTTATTTTGAAAGGCAAAGGATTTATTGATTATACAAGCCAGTGTCTTATCTACAACGAGAACACGGGCCGTGCTGATTCTTGGGTTCCGTCTATTAGTGACGTATTCGCAGAAGATTGGGAGATTGTACAATAAACAAATATAAAGTTGGTAACGGATTATTCTTTGTTACCAACTTTAATACAATGCTTATGAAAGTACCCATTGACAATATAACATATTCCGAGAGCTGTTATCAACGAGGTAATAAAATATGGAATGCCCAAACTTTATATGACTTCGCCAAAGCAAAAGAATACCCTGTTATGGATATGCCATTATGGAATATCGATTTGACTGCTGAACCATTTGAGTGTAATCAACTCCATACATTTATTTATCAATGCAAGCGTGTTCGTGATTGTTCTCTTGATTATCCTATAATCCTTGATGATGTTGGGCAAATTGCTGACGGTTATCATCGTTTATGTAAGGCTATATTGGAAGGTAAAGAAACAATTAAAGCTATTCGTTTATTAGAGATGCCATCACCTGACAGATTTGAAGAAAGATAATAAAATGGCCAAAAAGAATACAAGTCAAACGGTTTACCGCTGTCGTGACTGTCGTTACGCATACGACTACCACGAAAAGAACCTGAATGGAGAATACTTCATGTGCAAATGTCCATTTCAGAAACGGAGCATGTTCCTGAACAGGGATGTATGTGAAAGATTTGAAAAGAAACGATGACAAAGCCAAAAACGCCTAACCAAAAGAACAAGTACGGCGAACTGAGCAAACGTTTGGCCGGATATGTTTCGCTAATTCAGTCTGTTTACGAGACACTGAATCTGGAAGCGGCAAGGCTGGTTGAGAACCTTGGCATTGATGATATTATCGAAAAGCCTTTCAGTTTCTCCGATTACCCGGAAACACAAAAGAAGATGGTTGAAATACAGAAACGTTTTGTTGATGATATAAATGCAGTCATCTACCGTGGAACCAGTGACGAATGGAAGAACAGCAACTATGTGCAAGACATGTTGGCAAACAGCGTACTGAAAGCTTACGAAGCTGTGGTTGACAAGGAAAAGTACAACGTTTTTTATCAAACAAATTCAGATGTACTGAAAACTTTTCAAAACCGGAAGGATAGGGGACTTAACCTTTCATACAAGCTGTGGAACCAATCAGTCGTTTACAAGAAAGAACTGGAGGATGCCATATCCTGCGCCATTGAGAAAGGCATGAGTGCTATCACGTTGAGTAAACGTATATCGAAATATCTGCTCAACTTTCCACAACTGCAAAAGGATTACAAGGAGAAGTTCGGCATTGCAAGCAAGGCGATAGACTGCGAGTACCGTTCTATCCGTCTGGCCGCATCTGAAATCAACATGGCTTATCGGGCCGCCGAAAACAAACGTTGGGAACAGATGGATTTTGTGGTTGGCTATGAAATCAAATTGAGTGGAAATCATACCTTGAAGGGAAAGCCGTTCACCGACATTTGCGACAGCCTGGCTGGAAAATACCCGAAAGATTTTGTGTGGACAGGCTGGCACCCGCTTTGCCGTTGCTATAAAATACCAATCCTCAAAACGGAAGAAGAGTTCTGGAGCTGGGACGGAAGAAGCGAAGCGTCAACGGATAGTGTAAACAGCGTAAGGGATGTTCCTGACCAATTTAAGAAATGGGTTCTCGACAATTCAGTCAGGATAGAAAAAGCAAACGCCAATGGAACTTTGCCCTATTTCCTGAAAGACAACAAAGAAATATTCCAAAACATATCGACTGAAAAATCCGTATCTGAAGTGATGCAACGTGCATCCGATGTTGGAAATGAAGTGCAGTCGCTTGCCGAGGGAATAGCTTCCCGATATAGTGGATATGTTACACCTGTCAATTTTAAAAGCAAGTCGTCCATAACGAGAAAGGTCATTATCGAACATGTTACTCCATACGATATAAAAGATGCTGTCAGGACTACCATTATTGCCCAGAAATCTGAAATTGAAAATATCTTGAAAGAACTGAGCAACCTTCCATCCTTTATCAGACTGAAACGGCAAAAGCCTGAATCTTTTATGGGATATAGTGGAAATATTATCAATATCCGTACATCCAATGGGTTGACAGCAGAGATACAGGTAAACACTGACCTAATGATTTACGCAAAAGAGCTGCCTGAAGAAGCCAAACGTATTCTTGGAGAGAACAGATGGAACGAAATCCACAATGAAACAGGACTTGAAGGCGGGCTTGGGCACAAATATTACGAGGAATGGAGAATGATGGAAAAATCCGACCAAAAAGCCATAGAAATAGCAGAAAAATCGGCTGAATATTATAGTCATTTCCAATAAAAATAACTATCTTTACATACAATTATGAACCAAAGGATTCTATTTGAAAAGTTGAATAAAGGTGATATGGTATATATCAAAGACGACTTTGAAGAAGCCTGTATCAGGCTGTCCACTTCCGACGGCCACACTACTACTTTCCTCAAACATCGTGGGCGAAAAGAAGTGGAAGTTAGCCAATCGTATGAAGCGGTAGGAAATATCATACTTGGAGGAGAAGAAATTGGAAAGGAAGAATATGACAAATACTAATGAACAGCTTGACATGGCCCTTGTAATTGCAACCAAGGCACATGAAGGGCAAATTGACAAGGCTGGCGCACCATACATTTTTCACCCAATACGTGTAGCAAACCGCTGTCTGACAGATGAAGAAAAAAATAGTTGCATTGCTGCACGATGTAATAGAAGACAGTGAAACCTCTGCATCTGATTTGCTTGCCAAAGGATTTCCACGTACCATTGTTGACGCCGTATTATCTGTAACACGAAATGAAGACGAGAGCTACGATGAATTTATAAAACGGTCACGACTTAATCCTATTGGCCGACAAGTCAAGATACATGACCTTGAAGACAATCTTGACATTACAAGGCTCGAACAGGTTACAGAAAAAGATATAGCCAGGTTGAACAAATACCTTTCAGCATACCGATACCTTCGTGAATAAATAAAATACCAAGAATATTCATTTTTTCAATAAAGTGTTTGTTTTTCAAACGATTTTATATATCTTTGTACCAGCATGTGAAGCTACATGTTACAGGACTTGTCGTAAAGACTTTCATTGCTACAAAAGTGTGTCCTATGATAGCCTGCTTGCATGTATTGCTCGCAGGCTATTTTTATAAAACTAAAATTAGTAACAATGAACAGGAAACAGCAAGTTTTTGTAAAGTTGAAACTTAAAGCGAAGGCGTTAGGGTTCAACAAAAAGGAGCTTCAGGGTATCGCCGCCAAGATTGCCGATAACCTGAAATCCGAAGAAGATGCCTCCGAAGAGGATGTAAACGCAGAAATTGACGAACAGATTGACGCGGTTCTCCCTTACCTCACTTTCGGACAGTCGCAAGCCAACCGTTTGCTTGACGAATGGAAGAAAAATCACCCTGATCCAGATGACGATACAGATGATGGCGAAGAAGACGACACATCTGGACAAAAACAACAACGTCAGACTGGTTCAAAAAAGAATCCACAGAACAAAGGAAAGAATGACGACGATGCTCCAGAATGGGCAAAAGGCATGGTGAAAACCATTGAAACACTCACTGGAAAGATTTCCGCACTGGAGGGAGAAAAGAAAATCTCCGAGCAAAGAGCCAAGCTGGAAGCCGTATTGAAAGACACCGGAGCATTCGGAACCCGCACGTTGAAAAGCTTCTCAAAGATGAAGTTTGAAAACGACGACGAGTTCGACGAATTCATTTCCGAAGTTGAAGCGGATTTGAAAGCTTACAACCAAGAACGTGCCAATGCCGGACTTTCCACGCTTGGGAATCCGCCTGGCGCAGGAGGTGGAAAGCAAAAAGAAGAGCCATTAAGCGACGCTGAAATCGACGCTTTGGCTGATTTGTAAAACTCAAAAAAAAGTAAGAAAATGGGAGCAGTAGATGTAGGTACCATTGAATCATTCGGTTTCGGTAATGATCCGATTGTAATCCGCAAATACATCGCTGGTGTAAAAGGCGGAAAAGTTTTGGACGTAAGCAGCTTTAAAGGAGAATACATCAGAGCCGGCCACGTCATTATACGCGACACGGCAAGTGACACTTACAAGCCGATGCCGCTGAACTCTGGAGGGAACGCATACGACAGCCTTCCCGGAAGTCACGAGTATGTAGGTGTATGTGTGGCCACCAAATCTGTAAAAGAACCATTCGTGTCCATCATGCACACAGGCGTAGTAAACGATAAGGCAAGTCCCTATCCATTGGATAGCATCAAGACTGCATTGAAGACCGCTGTACCAACACTTGTGTTTGAACACGACTAAAAAAGGAGGTAACGTATGAATGAATCATTATTTGCACAATATGTCGCCAAGTTTTTCCCGAAACTCCAGCGACTGATTGAAAAAGTTAACGGTAAGCGTAACAAAAAACTTACCTATCTCCATAAAGGAGAAAATGCCATGTTGAGACAGGAGTATTCTCCTGACAACAAATGGGAAAGTACGTCGGTAAACACCACTTATGTGGCCGCTGATTTTGTGGCTGTTGACTCTGAACTTCCAGTCAAAAGCCGTGACAGTATTGCTTCGGCTAATGGCAAGTTGCCGAAAATCGGTATGTCGAAAATCCTTAAGGAGTCTGACATCAATAACATCAATGTAATGGAAGCTCAGGGCGGTAACGCTCAGACGATTGTGAAAAAATTGTCTGATGACCCTGTCGCCTGCTCGGTAGGTATTGACGAAAGAAACGAGTACAACTTCCTGTTTGCCCTTTCCAACGGCTATGTGGCCATCAAGGACGAAGATACCCCGAACGCATTACTCCGACTGAACTTCAACTATCTCGACGCAAACACTTTCGGCGCAACTACCAAAGGGATTCCTTCGTTGGATGACATCAAGCGCGTCATCAACAAGGCAGACGCAGACGGAAACTCCATCATCCAGATTTGCATCGCCAAATCAACTTACGACAAGTTGCGTCAGACAAAAGAGGCAAAGGAACTTGTGGCTAACTATAATGGCCAGTCCTTCACCAAGGACACTATCCTTCCCACGCCTACCGCCACGAAGTTCAACGAAGCATTTGCTGACGACAACAATGGTATTTCGTTTAAGGTGATTGACCGCTCCGTTATCTTCGAAAAGGACGGGAAGAAGGTTTCCATGAAGCCATGGAATGCAGACAGACTTATCTTTATCTGCAACGAAGTGGTAGGTACACTGGTGTATGGCCGTTTGGCTGAAAAGACGAACCCTGTGAAGAATGTGATATATCAGGAAGTGGATATCTTTAAGCTCATTTCCAAATACTCACTGGTAAACCCGCTGCGTGAAATCACAGCCGGTCAGGCTTTCGTTGCACCCATCATCGAGGATGTTGACCAGATCTATGTGCTCGATATCTCAGAAGCTCAGGAGGTGGACACATCCGCAGAAGAGAGTGACGTTTCCGATGAGAAAATAACCATCTGGGGAAAAGCCTACACAAAAGCCAACTTTGTAACTGAACTGAATAAGATTGCCGGCTCCAGTTTTGATGCCAAGACATCTGACGAGGATCTGATTGCAGCCGTAAACAAGTTGAGTGAGGCCAAAGAAAATAAGCTGAAAGAAGCCGTTGAGTCTTATGTAGCTGAATAAGGTATGAAAACAATCCTCGAAGCACTCCGTGACGAAATCCACTATCCCGTTCGGACCGGGTATCTGGAAAACAAACTCATTGTGCGTGGCCTGAACAAGGACGACGAATTTGACCCTGAAACAGCCCGTGGAAAGGATTTCCGTGGATGCGTTGCGGATTGCTTGGTTGGATTGGTTACTTCGCCCAACATTTCGGAGGGCGGAGTATCAATCAGCCAGTCAGATAAGACTTCTATTCTAAAGATTGCAAATTCCATCTACACCTCCATTGGTGAAAATGAAGTGACTGATGAAAAGAAGCCTACCGTAACCATCGTAAACTATTAGTCATGATTGTATCATTCAGACCTCATACGTTGTCCTATCAGATAACCACAGAAGGACATGAAGATGACAACGGAGATTTCCACCCCGGCGAGACATCGTTTGCAGGTGAAATACCTTGCAGGTGCGAGCCGAACGGAGGAAAGGCTGAGGTCATAGTTTTTGATGACGGAACAACTTCTATCTATCGGTACATCATCTACATGGACATGGATTGCAAGGAATTTAAAAAAGATGAACTGGTTCGTGTTTCCCGAAAAGACGGAAGCATACTCGTAGAAGCCAAGGTACTTGGTTTTCAAAGAGGCCAACTGAACGCAAGGATATGGGTATAAAACTGGTTACATCTGAATCGGCCATCCATGACGCCATCCTCAAAGAGATGGATAGGGTAAATAGATTAACTCTACGTGCCCTATCATATCTTGGCGAAAAATGTGTCATCGAGGCACGCGACAGGTCGCCAGAAGAAAGTTGGATAGACCGTACCGGAAATCTTAGGAGTTCCATCGGCTATGTCATTGCCTCCGAAGGAAAGATAATCAAGTATTCAGATTTTACCGTTGTAAAGAACGGTTCTGAAGGACATGAAACTGGAAAGGCACTTGCCGAAGAAATAGCTAGAAAATACCGTAGCGGATATGTGCTTGTCGTTGTAGCTGGGATGAATTATGCTGAATACGTGGAAGCAATGGACAACAAGGTTGTGCTTGCGTCCGCCGAGCTGTTCGCACGACAGCAGTTGCCAAGTATGATGCAGAAACTTAAATCGCAGATAGCCTCATGAAATCAGATATTGACATCAAAGATGATATTTACAATCACATCAAAGGTTCCGCTTTGGAGCGTGCCGTGACAGGAAAGCTCTGTAAAGCCTCAAAAAGGCCGTCCGGTTCTGACAAGGAGGATATAGTAATATCCATCCTTGACAACGGAAGCGGCCAGATACAGGAGTCTTTCGTGAATGTAAACATCTATGTAAAAGACAATATCCGTGACGGACAGGCTGAAATGAATGATACTCGGTGTCGTGAGCTTTGCAGAACAGCGATTGATGTTCTGGAGATTGGACATGGGACTGGTTTCCGATTTACACTTGACAAACAGCGGGTGATGCCAGTCAACGGAAAAGACGAACATTTAATCAACAACAAATTATTGTATAAACAAATAAACGAATAACATCATGGCAGGAAATACTGTAACAATATCATGGGGAAAGCCAAGGATTGAAGTGAAGAAGCTTGGAGCAGAACCCGGTGAATGGCAAGAATTTGCAACCCCTGTTGAAGGAACAACACAGCTCACAACTACTCAAGGAGACAAAATGGAAGCCAAGATTGAGGGCGGTGAGAATGAAGCTGTCAAGTATAAGAAGAACACTTATCAGTTTGTTTTCAATGTGCGACAAGTTCCAGAACGTACTGACCCTATTGTTGACTCTGATGGAGTCGTCGAGGATGAATATTCAGTACGCGTCACCCCGGAAAATCCGGAAGCTTTGGGAGTTCAGATAGACAGAACATCTGTGAATGTACAAAAGACGTACGACGCTGAAAACGGACTTGTAAAGGTTTACACATTTGATGTTCTTAAACCTGAAACAGGTGATGCTGTAAAGATCCAAAAGATTGTAGCTGAGTAACTGAATTACACACAGTTGACAGTATAAAAACCGTATAATCAACGAATTTGCCGAGCGTGGGGGCTTTGTACCCACGTGTTTTTTATACAAGCGTATGAAAGAAATGGATGACAAAGAAACCATCGAAATGAACATAGCCGATACCATCATGGAGAAGCCTGTAAGTTTTCTCATCGGCCGAAGACGTTTCTATCTGTACCCTCCTACCCTCGGAAAGAGCTATCTCCTTTCACGCCTCACTAATGGCCTCGGAGTAAATAAACAGAACCTGTCATCCAATCCGTATCTTGAAGCGTATAGGCTGGCCTCCGAAAAGAAAGAGCTTGTGTGCAGAATACTGGCATATCACAGCTTGAAACGTAAATGCGACATCCAGAACGAGGGTATGGTAAGCAAACGTGCTGATTATTTTCGCAAGAAACTTAATGATGAAGAGCTTGCACAGCTTCTTGTCATGACATTCAGCCATGAGAATGTATCGGAATATATCGTTCACCTTGGACTGGATAAAGAACATGCTGAGCGAAACCGTATTATGGCTATAAAGAAGAACACATGCAACCTCTCTTTCTGTGGAAAAAGTACATACGGAACCATTATCGACTGGGCTTGCCAGCGGTATGGATGGAGTATGGAATATGTAGTATGGGGTATTAGTTATGCCAACCTACAGATGTTAATGGCTGATTCAATTACTTCCATCTATTTATCTACAGAAGAAAGGAAGAAGCTTGGCATTACGGACAATCTGGAAATAATCAATGCGGATGATCCCAAGAACAGGGAGTTGATACTTGGCTTGCTTAAGGAAAAATCTTAAAAGTAGAACATACAAGGCAAAAAAATATCTGGGAAAACACTTTTGTCACCCTGATAAATCTTAAAAATGGAACATTGTGATATATAATCACTCAATTCTATTAGCAACAACTATACGTCTGTTTAGATTTACTAAACCGCTATCTGTTACAAGGAAACGAGCATCAAAAGTGATATATTCTTGTAATGGAATTAAAGTAATCGTATCTTGTATATTTGTGTATTTAGCCCAAATCGAATCCTTATGACCTGTGTATTTTGATACATCTATAAATAAACATGTTGAATCTCTGAACTCAATCATATTTAAAGAGTCGATAGACTGCCACTTTGTATTACGTATGTCTGTTTTATGTGTGCATCCAGACATTGATAGAACAATCACAAGTAAGATAAGTAAAATCTTCTTCATAGTTCGAATATTATTTAATGTTAGTTCTGTTCTTATGATATTAGTAAGCCTACAATGCCACATCAAGCCCAATATTTAGCTTTTCATTATGCTTACGTATATCATCAATGCTTTCAAGTTTAATCCACTCGCAACTACCATATCCGTTAATCTGGATGTCTAAACGTTTATTATTGTTTTCTAATGACAACCTGCATATCCATCTGTGATAATATCCATCAAGATTTATAGCTAAATAATTCTTGAAATCAATGTATTTGATACGTGATTCGTCAACATATCGTTTTAATACATCCCTTACGATATTGTATGCGTCAATTTCTTCTTTCGTGGTACTACACCTCTATTTTCATCTATGCAACAACTTCATCCGCCAATGCTTTCGATATAGAATCTTCTTCCGAATCGCAAAGATATGTTTAAATACAAAAGAAACAATAAAACTATACAAAAAATAAAGTTTTGGTATTACTATGTGTTTGAATTACAAACATTTTATATCTTTGCAATAGCGTACGAAGTCGTACGATACTAATTTAAGGACGTAAATACTATGGCTGGATTACATTTCGACATTACAGGTGATAACACTAATTTACTGCGTAAACTACAAGAAACTGAAAATGGTGTTAAGTCTGTTTCTAAGACCGTAGAACAAGAAGGTGGAAACATAGAGAATTTGTTCAATCGCCTTACAAAGTCAGCCGCAGCAATTGGCGTTGGTTTTTCAGCAAAAGAGTTTGTATCGAAAGTAGCACAAATAAGAGGCGAGTTTCAGAAACTAGAAGTTGCTTTTACGACTATGCTTGGCAGTAAGGAACAGGCTGAAAATCTCATGGAGCAAATGGTGAGGACAGCCGCAACCACTCCGTTCAGTTTGCAGGATGTAGCCGGTGGTGCCAAACAACTCCTTGCATACGGAATAGAAGCAGAAAATGTCAATGAGACTCTTATTAGACTTGGTGATATTGCTGCCGGTCTTAGTATTCCTTTAGGGGATTTGGTATATCTCTATGGAACCACTCGTGCTCAAGGACGTCTCTATACAGAAGATTTTAATCAGTTCACTACTCGTGGTATTCCAATGATTGAAATGCTTGCTGAGAAGTTTGGTGTCGCTGAGAGTGAAGTGAAAGGATTGGTGGAAGCAGGAAAGGTCGGTTTCCCAGAAGTACAAGAAGTCATTGAAAAGCTGACCAATGAAGGCGGTAAGTTTGGCGGTCTGATGGAGGCTCAGTCTAAAACCATTGCCGGGCAAATATCCAACATTGAAGATGCCATTGAGACAATGTTCAATGATATAGGTAAGGCCAACGAGGGAGTTATCAATGAGGCTTTGTCTGGTGTTTCATATTTAGTAGAAAACTATGAGAAAGTAGGACGTGAGGTACTAGCTGTTGCTGCTGCATACGGAACGTACAAGGCTGTACTCATGTCAGTAGCTGCATACCAGAGCGTAATGGTTGGCGTCACCTATTCCACTGAAATAGCGGAATTATCTAAGCTTATACCACTGAAACAACAATCTGCTAACGAGGACATCATAGCCGCTGTAGCAGCAGGAAGGCTGACTACCGCTAAAGCGGAACAGGTAATAGCCATACGCACTGAGATTGAGGCCAAAAGAAGTTCTATGCAAGCCACACTTGCCGCCGCACAAGCAGACACAGCCGCTGCGCAGGCCGCTTATAAATCAGCGTTACAACGATCTGTCGCTTCCAAGCAGGCGTATGCTGCAAAACTGAAAGAGCTGGAAGCATCAAAGGCGTATTATGCAAATGAAGCATTGTACAATGCTGCCAAAACACAGCAATTGTCCGCACTGGCCGACGAAAGGTCTGCCGCTGCCAAAGCAAAGAAAGTGGCCGCACAAAACCTCGAAATAGCCAGGTCGAAACAAAATGTGGCTGCAACTGCGCTTGAGACTTTTAATACTCAGGCAAACACTGCTGCACAAACAGCAAACGCAAGGTCGACCAACCTATTGACAGTAGCCAAAACAAAACTTGCCGCTGCATCTAAAGCTCTTGGATTGTCGATGCTCGCAAATCCGTATGTAGTTGCAGCAGCGGCTGTTGCTACTTTGACATACGGAATATACAAACTAACAACATATCAATCAGATGCAGAAAAGGCACAATCTAAGTTAAATGATGCCATTAAAGAGTCTGAAAAAGCATCTTTGTCAGAACAACGTGAACTAGCGCAACTAAAGGGCGAGCTATCTGCATTAACAAAAGGAACTGATGAATACAATACCGTAAAAGATAAAATCGTAAAAGGTTTCTCCAAATATTATGATGGATTGGACGAAGAAATTGAAAAGGTTGGACTTACAGAACAAGCTTATCTAAAATTAGCAGATGCTATTACAAAGAGTTTTGGAGCCAGACAATATGAGAAATTTAAATCAGCACAGCAAGAAGAACTTGATAATATGATGTCTGACAACCTTTCTAAGATACAAGAAAGGCTTATTGAAAAACTTGGAGAAGAAGCTGGTACTAAATATTACACTAAGATACGTAATGCCATTCTTAAAGGGAACGTAAGTGTAGGCAAGGGGTATTTGCAGATATCAGGAATTGATAATGAAACAAAAGCCGCACTTGATAAGGTTGCAGGAAAAAAAGAAGGTAAATTTTATATAGCCAATCGTGATGTTGAAAAATACATCCTAAACATCGTCAATGCAATCAATGCGACAGAAAAGCTCGACAAACTTGCAAAAGAACGGTTTGGAATTTCCGATACCCATTCACAGGCCACCAATCAAAACAAACAAGTTGGAGACGAAGAGACAAATTACCAGGAAGATTACGATGCCGCAAAAAAAGCATGGGAGGAAGCCAAAAAGAAGCTTGAAGAGATTGAAAATGACAAGAAAGCTTTCACCTCAAAACAATATGAAGATGCGAAAACAGACTATGATGATAAAAAGAAGAAATACGAATCACTTGGAGGAATAACATCCGACAAGGCCGTTAATGATGCCAAAAAACAAGCTGAAGAACAAAAGAAGCTACAGCAAGAGTTGTATGAAACTCTTATCCAACTTCGTTTCCAAAACCAACAGGATGAAATAAACCTTATGGAAGAAGGTTCGGAAAAAAACGAAAACAAATCGAACTGGATTATCAGAAAGAATTAGCTGAAATCAAAAAATTGGAAAAGGAATTATCTGACAAAAGCGGAGGGAAACTGACCCAAGAACAATCTATAGAAATATCACGCAGATATACCAATGCTGATGCCAGATACACAAATGGCATTTCAGAGATTGAAGGTGGTTTTACCGCAGAAGAACTCAAAAAGTCCATGAATGAGTATCTTGCATCGTATGGCGAATATGTTGATAAGCGGAATGCCATCATAGCACTCGGTGAAGAAAAGAAAAAAGGAAAGAACGAATGGGAACAAAAAATAATTGATGAAGAGACATATAAGGTTTTATCTGATTTAGACATTGAAGCCGCAAAGACCACATCTGCCATATCTGGTCTGTTCGGAGATATGAAAGATAAGACATTGAAGGATCTGCAAGAAATCAATAAACGTGGACAGGAAGCACTGGAGTTCCTAAAATCAGGAGAATGGGACAAAGAGAAAGGGGTATCGTTAGGAATTACCAAAGAGCAGTTTGACACTTTAAGCCAGTCACCTGAAAAGTTGAAAGACATTTCTGATGCTTTGATTAATAATAAAAGAGCTGCTGAAGAGCTAAAACCATCCTATGATAAGATTATAGACGGTATAAAAGACTTTTTCAATGCAGGGAATGATAGCAAAAAACTGAAACAGGCTCTTTCAGACATTCAGAGTGGAATGAACGATATTTTACAAGTTTGCTCTTTTTTGGAAAATACATTCTCGTCTCTTGGTGATGCTTTTGGTTCAGAAACATTCACTGGAATTTCTGAAGGCATAGGAGTAGCCATGGATGCCATGAACTCTACCTTGCAAGGTGCGCAGGCTGGATCCATGTTTGGACCTATAGGAGCTTCGGCTGGTGCTGCAATAGGACTGGTTTCTTCCCTTGCATCGTCTATTACCCAAATCCACGACAAGAAAAATGAGAAGCGAATACAAGAACTTCAAGACCAGATTGACTTACTTACTTCATCTTATGAAAAATTAGGCCGAGAGATAGATAAGGCTTATTCCAAGGATGCTTCTGAACTCATTGAACAGCAAAACAAACTTCTTGAGCAGCAGAAAGTCCTTATCCAAAATCAGATTAAGGAAGAACAGGACAAAAAGAAAACAGACAATGAACGCATCAAAGAATGGCAGCAGCAGATTGAAGACATCAATGAACAGCTTGAAGATAACAAAGAAGCTGCGATAGATGCTATTTTTGGAGAAGACCTTCAATCAGCCATAGAAGAGTTTTCATCCGCATACATTGATGCATGGTCTCAAGGCGAAGATAAAGCCACATCGGCAAGGGATACCGTAAAAAAGATGATGCAACAAATGGTTACGGAGTCAATTAAAGCTGCTATACAGGGCTCGAAGAGCATGGAAGAAATAAGACGTAAACTTCAGGAGTTCTATACTGATAATGTGCTTTCTGGCTGGGAACAGGACTATATCTATAATATGGCCGAGGAACTACAGAAAGAACTGGATAAACAATTCGGATGGGCTGATGATTTATTCAAAGAATCTTCATCTGAACAACAATCTGCATCAAGCCGTGGATTTGAAACCATGTCCCAAGGTACCGCCGATGAATTAAACGGAAGATTTACAGCTATGTATGAGGTTGGTCTGCAAATACTCCAAAACATTTCATCCATTCAATCCATAAGTGTTTCTGCACAAAGTAGCGACGCAACACTTCTTGAAATTAAGAATTTGATGATTTTATCTAACGGGTACTTGGAAGACATTTCCACGTTTGCCAAAAAAATACTAGAAGGGTTTGGGAAAAAGCTTGATGACATTAATACTAACTTAAAGAATGCTTTATAATGGAAGTAAGTGAAATTATAAATAGAGCCGTCAAACTTGGGGCATGCAACAAGTCAGCAAAGGCTACTGACTGGAAAAGCCTTGTATGGCTATTCTTCAGCCCTCAAGGAACTGAATTCTGCAAAGAAAACAATTATCCAAATCTTGAAATGTTCTGCAACTTCAAAGATGAAGTACGTCCTTTTGGAGTTTATGTTAATGAAGGAGTATCTGCTAAAAACAAGAATGTGGCATTAATTGGAAATAGTATTTCCGACATTTACTATGACGGATTAGAAAAAGCTTATAAGGTTATACTGATGCATGGTGCATTCGTACACATACATGCTAATAACTACGCTGTAGTAAAAGTAGAAAATATGGGAGGATGTTTTGAAATAATAAATGACGGAACCGCAAAAGTATTATTATGAAAGGAGAGCTTTATATTAACGGAAAAGATGCTTATGACACATGGGGAATAAGCATGACTGATACATCACTATCTGCATTGATGACTCCTGCACCAAATAAAAATTATATAGAAAATTCATCACGTCTTGAACATGGGAAAAGGGTCATAACTGATAATGCAAAAGTTGACGAAAGAAGTTTGTCTTTGGAAATTCATTTGACAGCTCCTACTAAAGAGCTTTTCTTTGAAAGATATCTTTCTTTCTGCGAAGAACTGAAAAAAGGTTCATTGGAAATAAAAACCTCATATCAGAAAGATATAATATATCGAATGATATACAAATCGTGTAGTCAGTTCAGCCAGTTCATGCAAGGTATTGGGAAATTTACTTTGAAATTGGAAGAGCCAAATCCAGAAGATAGGAATTTGCAATAGAATGTTTGTTTTTCAAACATTATTAGTATTTTTGTAGAAACATCGTATGAAGATATACGACACTAATAACGCATGATAGAAATAAAAGACATATCCGGAAAGACAAGGTTTTCCACCCAAATCAATAAGGGAGCTAAGGGAAAGTTTACGTTGATGAAAGAGGACTATATCATCCTCCCATTTTCTGTGCCTACTCCTATACCGTTCAAACTGGGTGATTACGTGGACCTGGCTGGAGTGTTTGACGAATCTCTAGGTGGTAATTTAGCTAAAATATATGAAATAACCGACCTTCAAAAGCCAACCTATAACTCTTCAACTGGAGGCTATGACTATAAGCTTCAGATGAACGCATACTACTGGAAGTGGAAAAATAAAATCTTTAAATATACACCAGAACAGGCAGGAAGAGAGGCGTCGTGGTCACTCACTGCAGCCCTTGATGTACAGTTAGGAGTGTTTCTCCGCAACCTGAAAGCATTGGGTTACACTTACCGTGGTGAGGCCTTCACATTCAGTATAGATGACACTGTAGAGAACAAGGCAGTAGCGATGAGTTACGACAACATAAACCTGTTGGATGCTCTGTTCTCGATGGCGGGTGAGGATAAGTGGAACTGCGATTGCTGGATAACGGACAACGTCATTCATTTTGGGCGAAATGAGTTCGGAGATGCCGTTAAAATCGAGCGTGGTGTCGAAGCGTCGAGCATCACCCGAAGCGAAAGTCAGGGAACTTATGCCACCCGCATCTATGCGTTCGGATCAACCAAGAATATCCCCACGAACTATCGCCCCACTGACGAGCAGGCCGTCATCAATGGCGTGGTCCAAAAACGTCTGATGCTTCCGGCCGACACTCCCTATATTGACGCATTCGAAGGTATGTCGCAGGAGGATGCTATTGAAGATGTCGTAGTATTCGATGATGTCTATCCTCGTCGTGTTGGCACCCTTTCCGATGTACACACAAGAACCGAAGAAGTGGAGAACGAGGACGGCACGAAAGAGACCGTCACCTACTACAGATACAAGGATACTGGGCTGGAATTCAAGGAAGAATATATCATTGAAGGGCAAGAGTTGAAAATCAAGTTCCAATCCGGTAAGCTGAACGGCATGGAGTTTGGTGTGATTTTCAATCCTGAACCAAAAGATGAGAGTAGGGGCAATCAGCTTTGGGAGATTGTTCGCAATGAAGATTACGGCCGTCCCTTACCAGATGATATAATCTGTCCCGCTGATGGTGACGAATATGTCCTTTCAGGGTTTGATATTCAACTGGTGTCAGACCAATATATCCCCGACGCTGAGCAGGAACTAAAGGAGAAGGCGCAGAAGTATGCCGATAAAGTTAAGACGGATGATGGAACCTATCCGACTACACTAAGAAGCTCATGGGTTAAAGAGGATTTGGCTTCACGCACATTTGAGTTTGGACAGAGAATCAACCTAGTTGATGATACCTACTTTGAAAACGGACGTATTTCTCGTGTCCTAGGTTGGGAAATAAATCTCGATATTCCTTGGGATAGTCCTGTCTATACAATAGGGGAGAGTATGCCTTATTCTCGCATCGGAGAAATCGAGGACAAAGTGGATTCTCTTACTTATAAAGGTCAAACTTATATTGGTGGAGGAGGTGGCATTTATCTTATTCGAGTAAATGATAAAACAGCAGCATCTGATAGTAATGCGTTCTCGGCACTGCGGTCGCTGAAGATGTTCCAACGTAAAGATAAAACGGATGAGAACCCGTATTTGCAGAAGTTTCTCGATGGGTTAGAGGTAGGCGAATTCATCGACTCCCTTATAGCCGGCAAGGGTATCGGCCTGTTCCCTAATGGTCGTGCACAGCTTTCCCGCCTCGAAGTCCGTGAATCCCTATCCGTGCTGGAGCTTATTTTCAACCGCCTATCTGCCATGGAGAGCGACTACAGCTTCAGCGAGTCGGGGACGGTGGAGAGCGTGACGCAGATGGAGGATGGCACCTACACGCTGAAGCTTCGCAAACGGTGGGAGAATGACTTCACTGCCCTGCAAGAGAACGATATCATCTATGGTGTGGTAAACAATCTGGCATCGGGCGGCGGGGAGTATTACACGAGCTGGGCACGGGTGCTGTCTGTCGACACTCCGGCCAACAGTATCAATGTGGTGCTATATCCTGACAGTGAGGTACCAGGCGGAAAGAACTATCCACCTGTTGAGCTGATGATGCTGACACGTCGGGGTAACCCGGTAAACGAAGACCGACAGTCATGGTGGTACTTGTCGAGCCGGGAGAAATGCCTGTGCATGCTCGATGGCGTGACCAAGCCCGTGCTGGAGGAGTCGAACTACAGCGTCATAGTTGGCAAGCTGAAGCAGTTGTCAATCTTCGACAACTTACCTATCAACTACCGTCAGAGCTATGTCTATTGCCGTGGCATCGCAGCACAGGACGTGATGCGCATTGACTATCAGGGAAACCCTATCCGGCAGGAGAACCAGCGCGGACTATGGAGTGCTGAAGAAGCTGTGAATAATCCCTATCAGTCAACGCAGGAAGTATATGATAGCGTCTACCACTATGGCTGCAAATGGATGTGCCTGCTTACCGGTACCACACAGGAGCCTCGATATGGCTGCACGGACTGGGCGATGATAGAGGGTAACCCGGCCTTCAGCATTGACATAGAGAGTAGCAACGGATGGTACTTTGACGCTGAAAAGTTTGATACCACGCTCTCCATCACGGGCATGTTATACAATCGGGACGTGACAGCACATATCTTGGACGAGGATGTCAGCTGGACGCGCGACACGGGAAACGTGACCGAAGATAACGCTTGGGCTGCTGCACATGCAGAATCAGGCAAGGTGCTACCGCTGACATTGACAGACCTGGGGCCTGACTACATGAATCTGAGCGGATGCAAATTTATTGCAAAGGCTATTCTGAGAGACGGACAGGAGAATATGGTAACAGAAAATTATGTGACATTCTAAATTATATTATTATGAGCAAAGAATTAGTGAAAAAAGTTCGTTTCGTGCAAAAAGAAAATTCTCCCCAAGAGTGCTGCCACACTTCGGGGAGAACAGTTAACAACAGAGTTTGTACGGTTGTGTTTAGGGAAAGAGCATCTTATCTTAAACTAAAATGCGCTACATAACCGCATTTAGGACAAACATTGACAATGACAGGTATATAAGACGCTTTTCCAGTATCGTTTGTCTCCCCGTTTTCGTCAATGTCATAACCTAAAATTTGGAACTCTTCAGGTTGAAAGTAAAATTCACTTAAATATGGAAATTTACAGCAAACAACGAAAGATACAGGTCAACTACCGACCGCTACAGACCAGCGGACGGATAGAGGTAGTGGGTAGCGTGCCATCAGTACAGGTATACCAGGCAGACAAGGGTGAGTACACACCCGACTACACGCTGACACCGCTCACCCTTTTTCCCCGCTGCAATGCGACAGATCCGTCGGCACTGACTGTACCTGGCACGGTCAACTCAAAGCTGACGAACATGCAGTGGTACGAGACCATCGGCGGAAAACGTAAGCTGATAGAATCGACTAATGCAGATTATGAGATTACGACCGACGGCACGAATAAGGGGCAGTTGAAAGTGAAGAAGAATGTCAGCCCTACGCAGGCTCTCACGCTTGATTTCTACGGTGAATACGTGGACTCTGGGCGCAGCGGACAGACATACGTGTTCCGATACACATACCTGGTACGTTCGGTAGATGGCACAGAGGCATCACCTGTCTTAATGATAGACTGCCCGGCCGGGCGCGACTGGAACCCGCTTCGCGACCAGTCGCAACAGACCATCACGGCTAAGATGATTGTGGCTGATGTGGATGTCACCACAAGCGGCAAGTGCAAGTTCTTCTTTTACCGAGTGCTCGACACAGGTGCCCTTCAGGCCATCACCTCAACAACCGGCGACAACGACTGGGAGGTGGTCAGCGTGTCGGCCAATCAACTGACGGTGGACATGGACTACATTGGCCACGAGCAATCCTATGTTGTCAAGGCCAGCTATGACGCCGGTGGAAGTCCGGCGTCGCATCCTGACGACAGCATTGCCTACAAGTCGACGACATTGCGTCGACGCATCCCTTCGCTTGATGTGGATTACAGTGGTGTGCCTGGCGAAGTTCCTGGAGGTACGACGGCCATCTACCCGGAGGCTGTCATACGTGACACGCTGGGGACTGTGCCGACACCCGAGGATGTGCTTGAGTGTTCATGGCTAACCAAGGTGGGCGCAGGATCATACGCCCTGAAGGCGCAAGGCATGTCGGCAGAGATACCCTATCAGGACGGCATGATGCTGGAGATGCAGGTGACCGACCGTGGCCCTTGGGCGGCTGTGGTTGACTCCAGCGGCAAGTATGTGACCGACAGCCAAGGGCGGCCGCTGGTGGCACGCAAAAGCAATTAACCATTGATAATTAATCATTAACCATTATACATTATGGCATTTTACATCAAAGTAACTCGTGAGGTAGCCGACAAAATGAAGCTGACCTCTATCCGTAATCTGACAGCTGACGGCTGTGTGTTGTTGTGGCAGGCTGACCTGACAGGCCGCCCCGGTCTGACCATACTGGAGAAGGCGGCATCGGTTGGTGGCGTGTGCCTGACACCGCAGGCAGCTAAGAAGGAAATTGACGGTACTGATACGCCGGCAGAGCCGACAACGCCGGACGAGTTCAAGGACCAGTCGGACGCTGATGCAGATTCAGCAGGTGAAGTAGCGGATGAACCGGATAATCAGAATGAGGAAGGGGGTGAGGTATGAGTAATGCGAGCAAAACAGGACAAGTCGTTTTTTCGCAAAAAAGTGGCGTGTACATGCCGGCCCTGATGTGCGATAAAGGTGACTTGTATCAGGAATATGACGGAGAGGCGACAGCCCCAACGAACATCGCACCTGATTTCGTGACGTTGAAACCCACCATCAGCTATCTGCTTACCTCCAGCCGCGTGGCGGAGGGTGTGGTGGTACCCACTTCGGTGGAGTGGTACTTCAATGACACGAGACTCACCTTCAGCTCCAATTTAAGCACCAATACCTTTGGAGGCGAGACCGGGCATTTCAAGCAGATACCCTATCAGGCCGGAGTTAACAACTACTACGGTCTGCAAATCCTGAAGAACCTGGTCAAGGCCAGTGCAGGCGCCAGTTGCGTACTGAAGGCTGTCGCCACGGTGACGGTGGGCAACACCAGTGATACCATACAGGCCACATATACCATATCCATTACAAAGGGTGTGGGTAACCAAAAGGTAGTCACCATACAGGCGGGCGACGACAAGTATTTTGCCATTCGACAAAAGGGTGACTCATGTATCCTGACAGCGGTTGCACGTATGGGAGCCTCGGAACTGACAAGCGGTTTAACCTATAAGTGGTACAAACTGGTAAATAATGCCTGGCAGGTTATCAGTGGTCAAACAGCTAAGAGCCTGACTGTGACTGACAGCATGGTCGATACTACAGGCATCTTCAAGGTAGAGGTTTATCAGAGCAGCACGCTCATCGGGCTTGACACGCAAACGGTGATGGATTTGTCAGACCCTTACGACATTATCACCAACCCCGTGCCTGAAGACGAAACCATAGAAAGCGGTAGTGGAGGTACTGTCGTTTACACGCCTATCCTCGTGAAGCGAGGAAGCACGACGAAGGCCAAGGACATGAAATTCTTCTTCACCTTCATGGACTCGGCTGGTGTCATTCTGAATCCATCAACCGCCGGCACTGCGGCTGCAAGCGGGACATGTACGGAGGCCATGTGCCAGCAGGCTGGAGGAAACGTGAACTGGTTAATCACAACGCAGGAATGATATGGCAGGGAAAACAATAGCATCAAAAACCGGGCAGGTGCGTTACAGTGTACCAGGTGCAGCTGGTCCAATCGGTCCGCTGGTCTATCCGGCCGGAGAATACGATGC